>Ga0268262_10001495_pt1 | contig 28826 bp, 25 predicted proteins | sample TergutNc150P3_FD_190354 | JGI IMG/M metagenome (GOLD analysis project Ga0268262, IMG submission 190354) | Nasutitermes corniger P3 segment gut microbial community from laboratory colony in Florida, USA - Nc150 P3 (SPAdes) (version 2) | ecosystem: Host-associated > Arthropoda: Insects >... | reverse complement strand
AAAGCCCCTGTTCGGAGCTCTTTTTTGCAACGTTTATTATTCAGCTTTACTTTTTTTACTTTGTCCTCATTTCAAAATATCGTTGATTTTGTAAATTATTTTTGAGGCTTTGTAAATTCGCCCCAGCGAATAAATTGCAGATAATATCCTTCTGCGCTGATATATCTCACATCTACTGAGTTATGACCGCCTATATAATAATCACTATATTTCGCAAACGGACTATTACTTAAATCAAATGTGACTATCCAGCAATTTTTAGATTTTTCTTCAATGCTTATGATTTTAACGTCGTCAGGATACATATACAACGCTCTGGAGATTTGTACCGCTGCCTCATTTTCTGCATCCTTAATATTTGCAGATAAAATAGATTCGGCTTCATAATAAGCAGTATAATTATATAAAGTCAGCGATAATATCAAAATTATAAATATTAGCAATAAAATCACCGAAAAGCAAAATTTATTCATCATTTTATTTAATTATAGCTCATTGAAAAACTTCGACCATCTGAATTTATAGCAGAAGGGTAATTTGTTCCAAATATTTTTACTCTATAAAGAACCTTTGAACTATCACTATTTATATTTTGAGTGTTTCCAGGATACCCCGTTCCAATATCGTTTGTCCAAAAACAATTAGTAAAATTTATTCTTTCAATTTTATTAATTGCAGAATTTCTTGCATTTTCAATGACCCATTCTGCAGTTGTCCTATCGGCGTTATATGTGTATAGCCCCAAATAATAATTACTTGTTGACATATTCATCACAATACAAGCCCATTGACGATAATCTACATCCCAACTCACACTTGCATGGATAATATCTCCTGTATTGACATTAAAAACGTACATCGGATCTGCAGGAAGCATTTCTATGAATGCTTTTTTATGATAAAAACTCACTCCGGATTGTATAAGGGAACCGGAATTTACACCTCCAATACCTACAAAAGCTCCTAAAGCAGGTCCGGAGAACGCATTTGCAGGAGGATTGCTTATTACTGTGAAGCGACCTGATGCTTCGGTTATTTTAGAAGATTCAACGATATATCCTCCCCAGTTAGCTTCTCCTCTGTCTGTTACAGCTTTAACAAATTTTACATTATCTTTTACAATAGTGCCTTTTTTAATACGTTTATAAGACGTAACATCTTCTCTTGTGTGTTTAGCTACAATTTTTACAGCCTCCTCGTCAGTTATGAGTGTTCCATTATATAGGTCGTACATTTCTTCTAACGTCATTTCATTTGAGTCAACTATTTTCTGACTATATAATTCGTCAGAAAATATAAGTTCTCTAAATTTTACATTATCTGTATCACTTGCAATATTAGTATTTGCTCCTGATAATAATGTTAATGCCGCTAATGCCATAGCGGTTAAATATTTTACAAATTTCATAAATACCTCCAAGTATTATTATTTTAATAAAATTTTTATTCTTTTATATAAAATATCATAATATTCTAATTATTACTATCTATTTTGGGTAAATGTTCAGTAAAATTTACGTAAAATAAACTTTCTTTACAAAAATATAAAATATCCGCGGTTGCGGCGCGGATAAATCAATTATTTCTTTTCGAGCATGTCTTTTAAAATATCGTTGACTACGGCGGTATTCGCTTTGCCTTTCATTTTTTTCATGACGCTGCCCACAAACGCGGCAAACACTTTAGCATTGCCGTTTTTGTATTTCTGCACTCCGGACGGGTCTTCAGCGATTGCTTCTTCGCATAGCTTATAAAGCAAATCGCTGTCCGAAACCATATCTAACTTATTTTCTTTGATATACTGCTCGGGCTCAATATTTTCACTGTAAATTTTCGCGAAAATATCTTTTGCAGACGGGCGGGTTATAACGCCGCCTGTCACAGCTTTTATAAGCGATGCGATTTTTTTGCAGTCGATTTTCGTATTTTTTATTTCTGCGCCGTCGTTTTTTATAAGGCTTAAAAACTCGACTATAAGCCAGTTGGCAGTCTCTTTGGCATTATTGCAATAACCTGCCGTTTCTTCGAAAATTTCAGACAGACGCTTGTTTTCGGTCAGTATTTTCGCATCGTATTCAGATAATCCGTAATCTTTTATATATCTTTGTTTTTTTTCTTCGGCTAATTCGGGCATGCCGCTTTTTATATCTGCGATAAAATCTTCTGAAAGCAATAAAGGCGGAATATCCGGTTCCGGAAAATACCTGTAATCCTGCGCGTTTTCTTTTGAACGCATAGCATGTCCCGTCCCGGCGTCGTCGTCCCAGCGGCGCGTTTGCTGAACTATTTTTCCGCCGCTTTCAAGCAGTTCTGTCTGACGCAGACTCTCATAGGCTATCGCTCGTTTAATGGCTCTGAACGAATTTAAATTTTTTGTTTCAGTGCGAACTCCTAAATTTTCATCGCCGTATCTTCTCACAGATAAATTTACGTCAACACGCATCGACCCCTCTTCCATTTTGCAGTCTGATATTTCAAGATACTCAAAAATCAGCTTCACTTTTTCAAGATACGCGATCACTTCTTCTGCGCTTCTGAAATCCGGTTCTGAAACTATCTCCAATAACGGCACTCCGCACCTGTTATAATCCGGATAACTCACGCCTCTTTTTTCGGAATGGACGAGTTTTCCTGCATCTTCTTCCATGTGGATTTCATGTATTCCTATAGACTTTACTCCCGTTTCAGTTTGAATATCAACATGACCGCCGGATGCTGACGGCAAATACAACTGCGATATTTGATATGCCTTAGGCAAATCCGGATAATAATAATTTTTTCTGTCGAATTTATTATATCTTGTTATGCCGCAGTTTAAGGCAAGCCCGGTTTTAACGGCAAATTCTAACACTTTTTCGTTTAAAACGGGCAGAGTTCCGGGCATTCCCATGCAAATAGGACAGCAATGCGTATTCGCCTCTCCGCCGAATTCCGTCGTGCACGAACAGAAAATTTTGCTTTTAGTTGCAAGTTCAACGTGGACTTCAAGTCCGATTATAATTTCCCAGCCGCTGCTGTTCACAATTTTTCACCTTCTAAATTAAATATTTTTATTTTTTTGCTCATTCCGGCCTCATTTTGTGAAAATTCGTCGCCTGCTGATATGAGTAAGCCGTGTTCAAGACTTTTTCGTCGGATAATGCATTGCCGATGATCTGCGCACCGACAGGCATACCGCCGTCAAATCCGCACGGCACTGATATTGCCGGAAGCCCTGCGAGATTTACAGGCACAGTGAAAATATCGCATAATCCGAGTTTAAGTTTATCCGTTTCCTCGTCTCCGATTTTCGGAGCTGCCGCGGGTGCGGTCGGCGTTATCAGCACATCATATTTGCCGAATAATTCGTCAAATTTATTTTTTATGATATTTTTAACTTTAAGAGCTTTTTTATAATACGCATCATAATATCCGGACGACAGCGCAAACGTTCCGAAAATAATCCTTCGTTTAACTTCCTCGCTGAAACCTTCGCTTCGGGTCTTTGAATACAAATCGTTAAGACTGCCGTAATTTTCTGCCCTGAAACCGTATTTTACGCCGTCGAAACGCGACAGATTAGAACTCGCCTCAGCCCTCGAAATTATATAATAAGTCGGGATTAAATATTCAGTCAAAGGCAGGCTCGTTTCTTCGACTGACGCGCCCATACTTTCAAAAACTTCCGCCGTTTCGAGAACTCTCGCCTTAACGCCCGAATCCACGCCCTTGTCGAAACATTCTTTCGGCAGACCTATTTTCAGCCCCTTTATATCTCCCGTAAGACTCTTAGAATAACTTAATTTTAAATCTATAGAAGTTCCGTCTAATCTGTCTTTGCCGGCGATTATATCCATTATTGCGGCGCAATCCGCTGCGTCCCGAGCTATAGGACCGATTTGGTCCAGCGAAGACGCATACGCGATAAGCCCGTAGCGCGAAACCGTTCCGTAAGTTGGCTTGAAGCCAGTAACCCCGCAGTAAGACGCCGGAAGCCTTACGCTTCCGCCTGTATCGGAGCAAATAGCGGCAAACGCCGCGCCTGACGCGACTGCTGCTCCGCCTCCGCCTGACGAGCCGCCCGGAACTCTTGAAATATCCCACGGATTTCTCACCGCTCCGTAAAACGAATTCTCGTTGGAAGAACCCATTCCGAATTCGTCCATATTCAATTTGCCGATAGTAATCATTCCCGCGCCTTCTGTTTTTTCTACGGCGGTCGCACTATAAGGCGGTTTAAAGTCTCCCAATATCTTTGATGCGCAGCTCGTCTTTATATTTTTCGTGCAGATATTATCTTTTATAGATACAGGCACTCCGGCAAGCGGCGAACTGAGCACGCCCTTTTCTATAAGCTCACTCACTTCTTCTGCTTGTTTAAGCGCGTGTTCGCCGCAGACCGTTATATACGCATTCAGTACGCTGTTTTTTTTGCTTATCGCGTCTAATAAAAACTTCGCCGTTTCTATCGGGGATATATTTTTATTTTTAATCTCGGCCCCTATTTCAAGAGCCGTCATGTTCAATATATTCATCATTTTTCTTACTTTCTTTATTTTCTTTATAATTCTTCGATAGTTTTCGGGACGGCAAATTCACAGTTCGGCGCATTCGCTGATAAAATCCCGGCAGGATATGATTCTTCGGCGGCGTCTGCCCGCGTAACGTTGTTTACAGCAAAAATATGCGACAGCGGTTCAATATTTTCAGTATCAAGCTGATTCAGAATTTCCATATAATCTAAAATCGCCGAAAGCTCAGCTTTCAATTTCTCCGTTTCAGCACCGTCCAATTCAATCCGCGATAAGTTCGCGGCGTATTCTACAATCTCTGTGGTTATCCGCACAATAATTTAATCCTTTCTGTTCTGTTTATTCTAAAATCACCGTATCCTAATATGAGTTTCTCTAAGCTGAAGCTCGTTCACTGCACACGGCGCGCCCATCAATAAATCCTGAGCACTGCTCGTCATAGGGAACGCTATAACTTCTCTTATGCATTCTTCACCCGTAAGCAGCATGACGATTCTGTCCACACCGGGAGCCGCTCCGGCATGGGGCGGCGCACCATACCTGAACGCGTTATAAATCGCACTGAATTTAGTCATTACTGTTTCTTCGTCATATCCGGCGATTTCAAACGCTTTTAATAATATTTCGGGGCTGTTGTTTCTCACCGCGCCCGAAGTCAGCTCCATTCCGTTGCATACAATATCATATTGATACGCTTTTATTTCAAGCGGGTTTTGAGTCATAAGCGCGTCAAGTCCGCCCTGCGGCATAGAAAACGGATTATGTCCGAAATCTATTTTTCCGGTATCCTCGTTTATTTCATACATAGGATAATCCGTAATAAAACACATCTCATATCTTTCGCCGTCAATAAGTTCCATGCGTCTGCCCAATTCGTCCCTGATTTGTCCGGCAAGCCTGTTTACCGACGACTGTTCGTCTGATATAAAAAACAGCGTGTCATACTCTTTCATATTCAGCGTTCTCAGCATTTCGTACTGTTTTTCTTCAGAAAGAAATTTAACGATAGGACCTTTTAGCTGTGCGCCCTCAAGAACCGAAATATATCCCAAGCCTTTCATGCCTATTCCGTCCGCGAATTTCAACATATTTTCAAAAAACAAGTTGCTCATTTTTGCGCATTTCTGAACCGCGATGCCTCTGACGGGCTTATTTTTGAACGGCATAAACTCAACATCTCTGAAAAAATCAGTCAAATCTCTTATGATAAGCGGATTTCTCAAATCGGGTTTGTCTGTGCCGTATTTAAGCATACTCTCGCTATACGGGATTTTAACAAACGGAGCGGGAGAAACATATTTTCCGGATTCTTTAGAAAATTCTTTGAACGTATCATAAAGAACTTTCTCTGCTGTTTCGAAAACGTCTTCCTGAGAGGCGAACGCCATTTCAAAGTCAAGCTGATAAAACTCACCGGGCGAACGGTCGAGCCTTGCATCTTCGTCTCTGAAACACGGGGCAATTTGAAAATACCTATCGAAGCCTGAAACCATAAGGAGCTGTTTGAACTGCTGCGGAGCTTGCGGCAGAGCGTAAAACATGCCGCGGTGTTTTCTGCTTGGCACGATATAATCTCTCGCTCCCTCCGGAGACGATGCAGTGAGTATCGGCGTCTGTATCTCAATAAAATTCAATTCTTCCATTTTTTTTCGAAGATAGCTTATAATCTTCGAACGCATTATTATATTCTGATGGACTTTAGGATTGCGCAAATCGAGAAACCTGTATTTAAGTCTGACTTCTTCTCTCGTGGCAGCCGAGCCGCTTATTTCAAAAGGCAGCGCAGTTACGGATTTGCTCAAAATTTCAAGAGACGCGGCTTTTACCTCGACATATCCCGTGTTTATTTTAGGATTTACGGTTTCTTCGTCTCTTTTAATGACGAGTCCTTCGATTGATATAACTGTTTCTTTGCCGGCGCCGTCAATCATTCCGGCGTCCGACAAAACAATCTGCGTGATTCCGTAATGATCGCGCAAATCTATAAAAATTATTCCGCCGTGGTCGCGTATCGTGTCAATCCACCCCGCCAATTTTACTGTTTTATTTATATATGATTCGTTCAGTTCGCCGCAAGTATGCGTTCTGTAAATATTTTCGGTCATAAATTTTTCTCTCTTTCTCTTTTTCTCTTTTTAGATAGGATATAAAATTAAAAACGCCCCGCAGCGAAACCGACATAAATTGATTTCGTTACAGGACGAGAATATCATTTTCCCGCGGTGCCACCCGTAGTTAGCATAAAAGCTCTCTTGAAAAATATTATATTGTTTTAAAACAAAAAGAATGTTCCCGTATAAACTGTTTATCTAAGCGGTTCTCTCAGCCGCGGAACCGCATCTCTATTAGACTTTCTGAGATATATGAGTTTCTTTCTGAATCATTATATCATTTTTTTTTAATATTGTCAAGCATTTTTTATATAATTTTGATGCAATACTCGTTGACAATTTTATATAATTATGCTATCATTATAATGGCAAACAGTAACGGAGGAAAAAAATTATGTGTAAAATTTACGCGATAAGCAATCAAAAAGGCGGAGTCGGAAAAACCACGCTGACGCTCAATCTCGGAGCAAGTCTCGCGAAAGCGGGCAAAAAAGTCTGTTTGATAGACTGCGACCCGCAGGCAAATATGACTATGGGACTCGGCTATATGCAGCCCGACGAACTTCCGGTTACTATACCGGACATGATTCAAAACATCATCAATCCGGGATTCAGCGAAAAAATTTCCGGCTTGATAGAAAAGCGCGAATATATTTTAAAAGCTGAAAATTTAGATTTTATTCCGTCGAGTATACGTCTTGCAAACGTCGAAAGTATATTAAGCGGCGCGATCGGACGCGAAAACGTTTTGAAAAAGCTGATAAAACGGATTAAAGAAGATTACGACTATATATTGCTTGACACGATGCCGTCGCTCAGCGTAATGACGATAAACGCGCTTACAGCCGCCGACCGGGTTTTGATACCCGTTCAGCCGCAGTTTTTCAGCGCGAAAGGCTTAGAACTGCTGTTCAGCACTATAAACGGCGTAAAACAAGAGCTTAATCCGAGCCTTGAAATTGCCGGCGCTGTTATAACTATGTACAGCGACCGAATAAATTTTCACAAAGAAGCCGTTAAAATGATTGAGGCAGCGTTTGGGCAGCATTTTAAAATATTCAGCGCGAAAATACCCATGTCAATCAAAGCGACCGAAAGTCAGGCGCGTTCTATGAGTATTTTCGAACATGACCCCGCCGGAAAAGTTGCCGAAAGCTATGAGAATTTAACGCGGGAGCTGTTAGGCTTAATCAAACAGGAGGCTTTTAACAGTTGATAAAAATCTATATAGAACAAATATATTTTTAAATAATTTAAAGAAAGGAAAATGCATAGAAATTGTGAAAATTCTTTAACAAAAAGAAAAAATCTGAAAAATTTATTTAAAATCTGAAGAAATATGTGCTATAATATGTTCAGAACTTTGAAAACTGAATATATGCGGTTGCGCCGGGAATAAGAGCTTGAGCCGGTCCTTCGGCGCGTAAAATATCCGGAGCAGAGTTTTTAATCGACCCTTGAGGTTGATGTTAGCTGACTGAAATGAAGAGTGTCAGCGTTAATATAGGAACTCGTTGCATCCGAATACAAGCCTGCGGAGAACTGCACCAAACGCGAGTAGCGATAGCAAAAGCGGGTTCTGTGAAACAGGAAGCAAAGCAGATTTTATAGATTTTTATAAGTTTGTTATAGATTTTTATAGATTTTGTGCAACGGTTAATTTATTATGAGCGATAAATCTAAAAACGCGAAAAAGTATAATTTCGGATTCAAACTGAACGATAATCTGTTTAAATCCACCGAACCGGAAAATATAAGCCCCTATGAAATAAAAAATATATTAATTTCAAAGCTGCTGCCGTTCGCAAATCATCCGTTCAAGCTCTACGAAGGAAAGCGGTTTGACGACATGCGCGAAAGCATAAAAGAAAACGGCGTGATGCTGCCGATAATAGCGCGTCCTGCCGACGGCGGCAATTACGAGATATTAAGCGGGCATAACCGAACTGAAGCCGCAAAAGCCGCAGGACTCGAATTTGTTCCGGCTATTATCCGCGAAGATTTAAACGAAGCCGAAGCAATGCTTATAGTAACAGAAACAAACCTGATTCAGCGGTCGTTTGCTGATTTATCGCACGTTGAGAAATCAATCGCGCTTGCGATGCATTATGAGGCAGTCAAGCGGCAAGGCAGCCGCGCGGAGCTTATAAACGAAATAGAATATTTATTAAAAAACAACGGAAACATAAGCAATAACGCGCACTTTGAGGCAGGTGCCCAACTTGGGCACCAATTAAAAAGCCGTGACATAACGGCACTGAAATACGGTTTATCTAAAAATACTGTCGCCCGCTATCTGCGGGTAAATAAATTGATCGATCCGTTGAAAGAGCGGCTTGACAACAAAGAGTTCGGCATCGTTCCCGCAGTTGAAATATCGTATTTATCAAGCGAAGAACAAGAAAAGCTGAATATTCTGCTCGGCAATCAGACATATAAGTTAGACATAAAAAAAGCCTCGCAGCTGCGGGAATTTTCTGAGCAAAAAAAATTGGGCGCGGACGACGCCGAAGATATATTGTCCGGTCTTGTCAATCAAAAGAGCGGCGGCAAAATAAACGTCAAACTGAAACAAAAAAATTTGGCGCGGTATTTTAAGCCGGAGCAAAAGTCCGAAGAAATAGAGGCTGAAATTTTTCAAGCGTTAGAATTTTACAGGGCAAACAAATCTTAAAACTCTTGACTTCTAAATAATTTTGTTATATAATAATAGACAAATCGTGATTAAAATGGTGATTAAAATGGTAAAAAAAGAGCAGCTTCTCGCGATTTCAGGTTTAAAACTCGCGGGAAAAATAGAACGGCTTAACGATTCTCAAGTGAGGGAATATGTTCAGCATCTGAACGCTTTCGCGGAAAAACTGCCGGCGCACCAAGAAAGGCTTAAAAGCGCGATAGATATAAAAAATTATGATTCTCTTGCAACGCGCCTTGACGCAGTCCATGATATGCTTATAAAAATATACGCGGACGATATTGCCGCAGAGTGTCTTGGAATAATCGAATCGCTTAAAAATAAAGAGCATGAAAAAACAGAAGAGCGCATTGCGAATGTTTTGTCAAGCATATCTATGCTGTCCATAGATATACAGCTTCTTGACCGTCAGGATGAAGAAGAAAAAGCCAATCTCGCCAATCTTGCCGTTATGAATACTGAGCTGAATAAAACAGGCGGCGAAGTCCGCGAAGAAAAACCAAAAGAAGAAGAACCTGAAACGGATAAAAACAGCATTTTAGCAGTAGACGATTCGGCGTTTTTATTACATACGTTAAAATCGTTTTTAACCGGCACGCCATATAAAGTAACCTGTGTGACATCCGGTGCAGCCGCGCTGAGTTTTCTTTCTTCTCACCGTCCCGGTTTATTTATTTTAGACGTTGAAATGCCGGGGATGAACGGATACGAACTCGCTAAAAAAATAAGGGAAGCGAAGCAGTCTGCCCCGATTATTTTCCTGACAGGCTCTGCGACAAAAGAATCGGTATTAAAAGCCTTAGACGCCGGTGCGGCTGATTTTATCGTCAAACCCACGGATAAAGTGCATTTACTGAACAGAATCGCCAAATATATGCAATAAACGGCGCAGATATATAATCTGCGTCAATAAAGCCTTGACAGCCTTTGTTTTTTGTGATATAATATAATTGGTCAAAACGGAATCCGGAAGCAATATAAAGTCGGGCGGCAAAGATTTATACATAGAAACCTGCAGGGTTGTCTATTTATCTATCAAGAAGTGCGCCCTTTGTTGCGCCGGCGCAAAAATCAGAATAATTTTAAGGAGAATTAAAAATGACTGTTACGAATATTAATCCGTCAGATTTGCCGCCGATAAATGCCGAAGCAATGCTTTCGATAGCTCCCGGCAATCTCGAAGCGTCAATCAAAATCATTCCTCCGCAAAACGGCGGAGCAAATTTATCATACGGACTGCTCAAAGTATTTTTAGCAAAAAATAGGATTGTATTCGGGTTAGACGACAACGTTCTGAGATATTTGGGCGAAAAGCCCGTATACAACACTGATTTTATCATAGCTCGGGGAATACCGAGCGAAAACGGCACGGATGCAAGGCTTATATATCACGTTGAGATCAACAGGCAGCTTAAGCCCAAAGAAAAAGAAGACGGAAGCGTGGATTTTAAAGATTTGGGGACTATACAGGAAGTTAAAAGAGGAGATTTGCTCTGCGAAAAAATAGCGGCGATACCCGGAAAAAACGGCACGGACGTAAAAGGAACGAAGATTCAGGCTGTCGACGGCAAAGACATAAGCCTGCCCGAAGGAGCAAATACTGTCGTTTCAGAAGACAAGCTGAAATTATTCGCCGCCTTAGACGGACACATCACTTTTCTCGGCGGCAAGATAAATATACTCAACACGTTTACAATCAAAGGCAACGTCTCAAACGAAACAGGAAATATAGATTTTTCGGGCAACGTGATCGTGCGCGGCGACGTTTCTTCAGGTTTCAGCGTGAAAGCCGAAGGCGATGTTACCATAGACGGAGTTGTCGAGGCGGCAAAAATAACTATAGGCGGCAATTTGGTTATACGCGGCGGCTTTTTGGGCGGAGACAACGGCATAATAAATGCGGGAGGAAATGTAGTCTGCCGTTTTATAGAAGGCGGACAGGCATTGATACGGGGAAATTTAGACACCACATATATCATGAATTCTTCGGTTAAATGCGGCGGTACGGTCAATCTTACCGGCAAAGGGCTGATACGGGGCGGATACGTGTCCGCGAGAACGTCTGTCACGGCCAATTTATTGGGAAGTCCGAAAGCCTCGTCCGCAAACACAGTCATAGACATAGGCAACGATGTTTTTTTGGCTGAACAGTTTAAAACCCTTTCTCACGAAGCCGCAGGACACGAAAAAAATATAAAAGGACTTGAAGCTATGATTGCTCCGATGGAAAAAGCCAAAACCGCAGGCTATCTTACGTTTGACAAAATTCAGCAGTTAGAAAAAGCCTCACAGCTTCTTGAAAATCTAAAACCGGCATACAAAGAAATAATTGAAACGATAGAATCTATAAAAAAACAGATGGCGGAACTCGTGCGCGGAATGGTGCACGTTAGAAAAACTGCTTATACAGGGCTGAAAATAGTAATCGGCGGCGAATCTATAATTCTCAACACAGACCATGAGAGAGTGTCTTTTTACATCGGTCAGGACGGTATAACCTTTGTGCCGCTGCTTAAGCCCTCAAGTTAAATTCAAGGCAAAAAAAGAGCTCCGAACAGGGGCTTTTTTTTATTTATTCCGGCAAAAAAATAGCCGGACGGCAAAAACGCCGCGAAATATACATTTTCATGTATATTTATACATTTGCCTGAAAAATCTGCCAAAAAAATTGAGAAAAATCTGGTTAAAATGGCAAAAAATGTCAGAGGCGCGCGGGGGATACGTCCTACCTAATATTATCCAATTTAAGGCTGTTTTGTCTCCGGGACGCACCACATCCTTACGCGGGGCGGAGAAGCCGGTGCATAAATATACATCGCTGTGATCCGCGCCCCGTCCCGGGCCTATGGTAAAGTTTATTAAATCTGTTGTCATATGACAACAGTGGAGATTCTTCCAGCTATCTACTGGTTGTGTACTTATGACAACAGTCAAATTCCCTAAAACCCCAAACTTGTTGTCATATGACAACAAGTTTCACCTCAAACTTGTGTACTTATGACAACAGCCAAAATACACTATTTGCCAAAAAGTGCGGTTCGAACTCGAACCGCACTTTTTTCTTTTCTATTTGCCGCGCTTGTTCTGCAAAGAGCTTGTCATTTCGGACGGCAAAATCTTAAATTCCGGCGTACCGTACTCGTGCCATTTGTCCGAAAACTCATAAATTGACTTTGTGCGCGTTGTTGAACCGCACTCAAGGCATCGTATAAAACCGCGTTCTATAAGCGCGTCCATATCTTGATAAAAATACTTTTTATTATTTAAGCTGTAAAGTCCGTATAATCCGTTCCACTTGGACTGGTTCATCGTGAACGCTAACGGGTTATCTCTGAACTCTTCTGGTAAATTTTTTAGCTTCTCTCCGTAATACTGCGCCTTGCAATATAAATACAGTTTGCATTGACGCGCAGTAAGTTCCCTCCATGCGTCGGACATCAGCATGGATATGTATATATTTGCTGATGTGTCGCTTGGTGAGCCTGTGCTTTCGAATCTTTTCTTTTCGTAACGTTTTCTCCTGTATTTCGGCATAAAAAAACCGCCTTTGTTATAAATTTAAAAGCAATTTAAACATAAAACGATTTAAATATTTTTTTATATTATTTTTAAAAAACACTTGACTTTTCATCAATTTTATAATATAATATATATATGGTTTATGTTGCCCTTGTAATTTTGCTATAGTAATGATATCAACATTCTATATGCGGTGTGAAATTACGGGGCTTTTTGCTTTTATTGCTATTAGTATAGCACATCAAACAAATTTTGTCAAGATTTTCTGTGCAGAATTTTTTTATATTATTTTTAAAAAACACTTGACTTTTCATCAATTTTATAATATAATATATATATGGTTTATGTTGCCCTTGTAATTTTGGTATAGAATGTTTGGTTCATTCTGTATACGCAGTGAAATTACGGGGCTTTTTGCTTTTTATATAACATATCAGACAGCGGCGGAGCAGTGTTTCTGCACTTATCCGCCGTCAAAAATTTCCGTCAGTTTTCGTAAGTCTTCAGTATGCTTTCGGCAATTTCCCTTTTGGCGGAACGCATATCCATAGCTTGTTTTTCTATATATCTGTGGGCTTCGCGTTCGCTCATGCTCATGTGTGAAATGAGTATGCATTTTGCCCTGTCAACGATGCGTATATCTTCGATTTTTTGTTTCAGGATTTCATTTTCGGCCTGTATGCGCTTAAAAGAGCTGCGGGCGGATTTTGCGAGCGTCAGGGCGGATAAAAAAAGAGTCTTGTTCACCGGCTTCGAAATGGTCAGAACGCCGTAATTTTCACAGGCGGCGGAAACCGCTTCGAAGTATTCGCTTTTTACGGCAAGTATAACCTGAGCCGTGCCTTGGGACGCGGTATGCCGCGCCAAATTCTCGCCGGATTCGTCGCGAAGCGGCGCATTTATGATAATCAAATCGAAATCGCGCTCTGAAAACAGCTTCCGCGCCGCGCCGCACGACTGCGCGACCGCAATTTGCCCGACGGCGGCCGCGTTTAACAGTTCCGTAAAAAAAACCGTGCCTTTATCGCTGCATGAAACTATCACCGCAGTTTCCATATTGACCGCCATTGACTGCCGCCGCCTTTCTTTTTCAGCTTAGAATTTTATTATAAAATCTCGAAGACGAGCTAACGCCGTCTTTATATTTTCGATAGAATACGCATAGCAAAATCGAACGTATCCTTCGCCGCAGCCGCCGAAAGCTGTTCCCGGCACTACGGCAAGCCGCTGTTCGCGCAAAAGCCGCGAACAAAACTCTTCAGACGACAGTCCGAATTTTTTTATTGACGGAAATAAATAAAATGCGCCTTTAGATTCGAAACAATCTATACCCATATCCCAAAGTTCTTTGAGCATATAACGGCGGCGGGCATTATATTCATCGCGCATAGCCGAAACGCTTGCCGCTCCGCCGCGCAATGCCTCAATGCCGCCGTACTGCGCCGTCGCCGGAGCGCACATTACAATATACTGATGAATTTTCGTCATAGCCGCGATAATATCAGCAGGTCCGCAGGCATATCCTAACCGCCAGCCAGTCATAGCGAACGATTTGGAAAATCCGTTGAGAACGATAGTTTTAGCTTGCATGCCATGCATAGAAGCTATGCTTATATGCCCGCCGCCTCCGTAAGAAAGTTCAGAGTAAATCTCATCGCTTATAATGATAATTTCGCGGTCGCGCAGAACGTCAGATATGCGTTCGAGTGCTTCGCGTTCGAGAATTGCGCCCGTAGGATTGTTCGGGCAGCTTATAATCAAAGCCTTTGTTTTATTTGTCAGCCGTGAATATATATCGTCCGCCGTGACACAGAAGCCGTTGCCGCCGTAAGTCGGCACAGAAACCGGAACGCCGCCTGCCATCAGTACGCACGGATTATACGCTACAAAACATGGTTCTATTATTAAAACTTCGTCGCCCGGGTCAATCAGGGCTCTAAGCGCGACATCTATTCCCTCGCTTGCGCCGACGGTTACAAGCACTTGATTAACCGGGCTGTAATGCAGTCCGTATTTTGTCATATACCGGCTGATTTCTTCGCGCAATTTCGGCATTCCGGCATTTGAACTGTACAAAGTGCGCCTCCGTTCAAGCGAGAATATAGCTTCTTCTCTGATATTCCATGGAGTGATAAAATCGGGCTCGCCAACGCCGAGAGAAACTACGTCCTCCATTTCAGAAGCCATGTCAAAAAATTTTCGTATTCCGGAATAAGGCAAATCCAATATCGTTTTCGCAATTAAATTTTTCACGGTGAAACAATCATCCTCTCGTCGTTTTCATTGCGTTCGTTAAATATAACGCCGTGATCTTTATATTTTTTAAGCACGAAATGAGTAGCCGTGCTCAGCACGGACTCTAACGGGGATAATTTTTCAGATACAAAGAATGATATTTCTTTAAGTGACCTGCCTTCGATAATAACGGTTAAATCATAGCTCCCCGCCATTAAGTAAACAGCTTTAACCTCGTCGAACCTGTATATGCGTTCGGCGACGCGCTTAAATCCTTCCCCGCGAGACGGGGTTACTTTCACTTCGATAAGTGCGGTTAAAAATTCGCTGTCCGTGCGCTCCCAGTTTATGAAAGCACCGTATCCGCAGATAATCTGCTCCCGCTCCGATTTTTTTATTTCTTCGGTTACGTCGGATTCTGACGCGCCTAAATATACGGCTATTTCTTCAGCCGTGAGTTTTGAGTTGCGCTCTATGAGCGAAAGAATCTTATTGCGCATAGTTTAATTATTCCTTTCGGTGCAGTTTAGTTTTTGCAATATCTGACTTAATCAGCTTTTTATATTATATCATACAAACAATCATAAATCAATAGTTTTGCTGAACTTATTAATTGCAGATATTTTGTTAATTTGCGAAATAATGTATTGACTTTAACGTTTCGCGGCAAGAATTCCCCCGCCTCAAAAATCCGCAGATTTTAGGCGGTGGGATGAATTGCCGCAACCTTTTCAAAAGATTACACTAAAATTGTCGAAAAAGCCTTGACAAACCCTGTTTTTTGTGGTATAATCTAATCAACGATTGCACCTTGACAACTGTATATAGGGCGTTGCGGACGGAAATATGACTAAGCGATAACCAAGCTGTCTTTCCTCGTCCACGTAAAATATACAAGGTACTAATGCGTAATCATTCGCAGGTATATTTGTTATATCAGAACCGTAGGGCTTACGGGGTTAGCTTGTTGATACTGGCTCGGCAGCGAGTCTTGAGCAAGAAGCCCACGCCTCTAAGCGCGTTTACCGCGCGTAGGCGGCGGGAGCAGGTCACAGCAGGAGTAATTTTTCAAGGAGTAAGAAACAGTTATGAAAAAAATAATAAGCGGCAAAGTACGAGAAGTATATGAAATCGACGGCAATCGTTTGATTATAGTCACGACGGACAGAATATCCGCGTTTGACGTGATTTTATCCAAAACCGTAAAGGATAAAGGCAAAGTTTTGAACGCAATATCGCTGTTTTGGTTCGAACAAACAAAAAGTATAGTAAAAAATCACGTTATATCAGACAAATTTTCGGATATGCCGGAATTTTTTCAAAAACCCGAATTTGAGGGGCGGACAGTTATGGTCGAAAAACTCAATATAATTCCGTTCGAGTTTATAATACGGGGATATATTTTCGGCAATATGTGGAACGCGTATAAATCGGGCGAAGAATTCTGCGGATTGAAAATAGAAGGAGATTATCGTCAGGCGCAGAAGTTAGCGTCGCCTATACTGACGCCTTCGACAAAAGCGAGCGAAGGACATGACGTTTACGTTTCGATTGATTATGCCGCAAATGAAATCGGCAGGGAAACTGCCGAAAAAATCGCCGGTATTTGTTTTAATCTATATGACAGATGCTATAAAAAAGCGTATGAAAAAGGAATCATAATTGCAGATACAAAATTCGAGCTTGGGTTTGACAAAGATAATAATATAGTGCTCGCAGACGAAATATTCACTCCGGATTCGAGCAGATTTTGGAGTCTTGAGGATTACAAAATCGGAACGTCGCCCAAAAGCTATGACAAGCAGTTTATACGCGACTGGCTGACTGACAACAAAATCGGCGGAGAAATGCAGTTTGACAGCGTCCCGGACGATATTATCGAAAAAACGTCCGAAATTTATCAGGAATGTTTAGAAAAAATCGTAAGATTATAAAAAATTTTTTGTATAACTCTTGACAATTATAATATTTTGTTGTATACTATCTATATAAAATAATATAATAGTATTAAACAAAGGCGTTTATTAAATGATACGGGATTCAGCGCGAATTGTATCATGTAATAAGCGTCTTTATTTTTGCTGTCAAACGGGGGAAAATCATGAATATAAACCAAAATTATCTGAATCTTAAAGACAGCTATTTATTTATCCGTATATCAGAAAAAGTAAAAGAATACTCCGAGGCGAATCCGGGCAAACGCATAATAAAACTCGGAATAGGCGACGTTACGCTGCCGCTTGTCCCGGCCGTAATAAACGCAATGCAGAAAGCCGTTCAGGAAATGGGCGCGGCCGAAACTTTCAGAGGTTATCGGGACGGACACGGCTATGAATTTCTAAGGCAGGCAATCGGCGGGTATTATAGCAAAAAAGGAGTTACGCTGCGCGAAGATGAAATATTTATCGGCGACGGCGCAAAAAGCGACCTCGGCAATATACTTGATATTTTTTCGGCTGATAACACCGTGCTGATACCAGACCCGGTTTACCCGGTTTACGCGGATACAAATATTATGGCGGGACGCAGAATTATATATATGAACGGCAATGCCGGAAATGATTTTCTGCCTATGCCTGATAAAAATATAAAGGCGGATATTATATATTTATGCTCGCCGAATAATCCGACGGGAGCGGTTTATAACAAAGAACAGCTGAAATCATGGGTTGAATATGCGCGGCAAAACGACGCCGTGATTCTTTTTGACAGCGCATATGAAATTTTCGTGAGAGACGAAACCCTGCCTTCGAGCATATATCAAATAGACGGAGCAAAAGAATGCGCCGCAGAGTTCTGTTCTTTATCGAAAACGGCGGGATTTACCGGAGTAAGATGCGGATATACGATTATACCGCAAGAGCTTGAGCGCGGCGGAGCTGCTTTAAATAAACTTTGGCTGAGGCGGCAGACGACAAAATTCAACGGCGTGTCATATATTGTCCAGCGCGGCGCGGAAGCGGTTTTCGGCGTCGAGGGGCTTGAGCAGATAAAATCTGATATAGATTATTATCTGCAGAACGCCCGTATTATAACCGGTGCGCTGTCAGAATTGGGCATTTGGTTTGCCGGAGGGCAAAATTCGCCGTATATCTGGCTTAAATGTCCGAACGGCATGGCGTCTTGGGAGTTTTTTGACTTTCTGCTTGAAAAAGCGGACATAGTCGGCACCCCAGGCGCGGGCTTCGGAGCTAACGGAGAGGGATTTTTCAGGCTGACCGCATTCGGCGGCAGAGAAAACGTAATCGAAGCGATGCAGAGATTAAAAAAAATATTATAAATTAAATAAAACGCAAAGGAAGTGTTTGTATTGAAAAAACTGTTTGTCACACATGAAAAACTTAAAGAAATTATATCGAATTACGGAACTCCTTTTCATTTGTATGATGAAAAAGGCATACGCGCCAATGCTCGGAGAGTAAACGGAGCGTTTAAGTGGAACAACGGATTTAAAGAATATTTTGCGGTAAAAGCCACGCCGAATCCGGTGATTTTGAAAATTTTAAAAGAAGAAGGCTGCGGAGCGGACTGTTCAAGCATGACAGAGCTGATGATGGCTGAAGCTGTAGGGTTCGCCGGACATGAGATTATGTTTTCTTCTAATGCCACTCCGGCAGAAGAATTTGTATATGCGAAAAAATTGGGCGCACTGATAAACCTCGACGATTTTACGCATATTGATTTTTTAGAAAAATGCGCGGGCATACCTGAGACGATTTGTCTTAGATATAATCCCGGCGGAGATTTTGTGATAAGCAATAAAATCATGGATAAACCGGGTGAGGCAAAATACGGATTCACGAAAAATCAATTGCTTGAGGGAGTAATAAGGCTGAAGGACAAAGGAGCGCGTAAATTCGGATTGCACGCTTTTATAGCAAGCAATACGCAGACAGGCGAATATTATCCTGCGCTTGCGGGATTGATGTTTGAAGTGGCCGTATGGCTGAAAAATCAAACAGGCGTCGCCGTCAGCTTTATAAATTTAAGCGGAGGCATAGGGATCAGCTATCGACCGGAGGATACACCCAATGATATTGCGGCAATAGCTGACGCGGTGCGCGGAGTGTATGAAAAAATATTAGTTCAGAACGGACTCGGCAATATTGATATTTATACTGAGCTCGGACGTTTCATGCTCGGACCTTACGGCTGTCTTGCAGCTACCGCTGTCCATAAGAAAGAAATATATAAAAATTATATAGGGTTGGACGCTTGCGCCGCAAATCTTATGCGTCCGGCGATGTACGGCGCGTATCATCATATTACTGTCAGCGGAAAAGAAAATCTCCCGTGCGACCATGTTTATGATATAACCGGCTCGCTGTGCGAAAACAACGATAAATTTGCCGTCGACAGAAAGCTGCCCGAAATAGATACGGGCGATATTATTGTGATACACGACACCGGAGCTCACGGTTTTTCAATGGGATATAATTATAACGGAAAACTGCGTTCCGCCGAGATTTTGCTCCGTGAAAACGGCGAAACCGAGCTGATACGCCGCGCGGAAACTCCGGCGGATTATTTTGCGACTTTAGACGTAACCGGCTATTTAAAAAAATTATTATAAATTATTTGATTTGATTTGAAAGGTGTTAAATTTATGCGGAATATTACTGATTTGTTCGGAAGTATGGTTTTTAACGAGGCGGTCATGCAGACGCGGCTTCCGAAAGATATTTACAAGGCTTTGAAAAAAACGATGTCTCAGGGAACTCATTTAGAGCTTGACGCCGCAAACGCTGTGGCGAATGCGATGAAAGAATGGGCGGTGGAAAAAGGCGCGACCCATTTTACCCATTGGTTTCAGCCGATGACCGGAATTACGGCAGAAAAACACGACAGCTTTATATCGCCGGCAGGCGACGGAAGAATAATAATGGAATTTTCAGGCAAAGAGCTGATACGCGGAGAACCGGACGCGTCAAGTTTTCCGTCGGGCGGACTGCGCGCAACATTTGAGGCGAGAGGCTATACGGTCTGGGATATTACGTCGTATGCGTTTATTAAAGACGGCACTCTGTGTATTCCTACGGCGTTCTGTTCTTACGGCGGAGAGGCATTGGATAAGAAGACGCCGCTGCTGCGTTCAATTGAAGCCATAGATAAACAGGCTAAGCGAATATTAAAACTATTCGGAAACACACAGGTAAACCGCGTGGTGACGACGGTCGGACCGGAACAGGAATATTTTCTGATAGATAAATCAGTATATTTGAAACGTCCGGACTTGGTCTGCACCGGGAGAACGCTGTTCGGAGCGCGTCCGCCTAAAGGACAGGAGCTTGAAGATCATTATTTCGGCAGTCTTAAGCCGAGGGTGTCGGCTTTCATGAAAGAGCTTGAGGAAGAACTTTGGAAACTCGGAGTTACGGCAAAGACCAAGCATAACGAAGTTGCACCGGCACAGCACGAACTCGCTCCGATTTTCGCGACGACGAACATCGCCGCCGACAATAATCAGCTTACGATGGAACTGATGAAAAGCGTTGCGGACAAGCACGGACTTGCGTGTCTGCTGCACGAAAAACCGTTTGCCGGAGTAAACGGCAGCGGCAAGCACAACAACTGGTCAATCGCGGCGGACACGGGCGCAAATCTGCTTGAACCGGGCGAAACGCCGCATGAAAACGCTCAATTTTTATTATTTTTAGTCGCGGTCATAAAGGCTGTGGACGAATATCAGGATTTGCTCAGGGTTTCGGCGGCAAGCGCGGGCAATGACCACAGGCTCGGAGCGAACGAAGCTCCGCCCGCAATCGTATCTATGTTTTTAGGAGACGAATTGACGGGAATACTCGAATCTATCGAATCCGGAACAGATTATCATAATATAGAGAAAGACCAAATGGAAATCGGCGTTACGGTACTGCCGCATTTTCCGAAGGACACGACTGACCGCAACCGCACGTCGCCCTTCGCCTTCACGGGCAACAAGTTCGAATTTCGAATGATAGGCTCGGCGTTTTCTATAGCCGGACCTAATATTATATTAAACACGGCCGTTGCGGACGTTTTGGGCAAATTTGCCGAAGAATTGGAAAAATCTAAGGATTTAAAGGGCGATTTGGCCGCGCTTGTCAAGAAAACGTTCAGTGAGCACAAGCGCATTGTATTTAACGGCAACAATTATTCCGGCGAATGGGTAATCGAAGCAGAAAGGCGCGGATTATCAAACTTCAAAACGACTGTTGATGCGCTTCCGGCTTTCGTTTCTCAAAAGAGCGTCGAATTGTTTACGAAACACAACGTTTTCACTAAATCCGAGATTCATTCGCGTTACGAGATTCTCTTGGAAAGCTACTGCAAGACGATTCATATCGAAGCCCTTACTATGGTCGATATGGTCAAAGACGCAATAATTCCGGCTTGTATTGATTATCAAAACGAACTCGCGGAGCTTTTGGAAAGAAAAAAAGCGTTCAGCGAATTTGGATTTAAGCCGGACGTTTCGCTTGAGATGCATTTATTAGAAGAAATTGCTAAGTTATCGGGCTGTCTGCTTAAAAAACGCAGCGTTCTTGAAAGTGCTCTGCTCGAATCTAAAGAAGAGCGTGAAATTCTCGACCAAGCGAGATTTTATCGGGACAGTGTTTTTGCCGCCATGTATGAACTGCGCCTGATTGCAGACGAACTCGAAACTCTCGTCGCGAAAAAGTATTGGGGATTGCCGTCATATGCTGAAATGCTTTACAGCGTAATATAAAAATATATAAATTTAACTGAATATATTATATCATATAATTCAGATAAAATTAAGAGGTTTGCAAAAAATTCAGATTTATTAGAAAGGCGCGGCGTTCCTCCCCATGCGCGTAAACGCAGGGGGCTTCCCGCCGCAGATTTTGGTTAATAAAATAAAAAATGAGTAATACTGTAAAAATTGAAGACAAGCCGCACGAGGAATGTGCCGTCTTCGGAGTGAGCGTAAACAGTTTTGAAGCGGCGGGAATAGTATATAACGGATTGCTGTCGCTTCAGCATCGAGGTCAGGAGGGTTCCGGAATAGCTGTAACCGACGGCAATAAAATTCACTGCCGTAAAAATACCGGAGCAGTCAGCGAAGTGTTTAAAAGCGGCACGCTTGAAAATTTTCCTCGAAGCAATATGGCCGTGGGGCATAACAGATACTCTACGACGGGTCAGAATACGATAGAAAATTTAGGACCGTTCGTCATAGAATATCTTACCGGAAGGATTGCCGCCGCGCACAACGGAAATATTGCGAATGCGAAAGAAATAAAAGAAAATCTGAAAAAATGCGGCGTAAATTTTACTGCGACAAGCGACAGCGAAGTAATATCTTCTCTTATAGCATATAACATGATGAAAGAAGAAGATTCACTTGGAGGAGTTATAAAGGCGGCAAAAGATTTAAGAGGAGCTTTTTCTCTTATTATTTTAAGCGGAGATAATAAACTGATTGCAGTCCGCGACCCTGACGGATACCGTCCTTTGTGCATAGGCAGAAATGAAACCGGTACAGCGGTATCTTCGGAAAGCTGTGCGTTTGACGGCTGCGGGTTCGAATTTATAAGAGACGTTAAGCCGGGAGAGATTATAGCGGTAGAAAACGGAGAGATTGTGTATCAAGGCGTATGTCTCAGCACAAAAAGCGAAAACGCCGGTCTGTGCATTTTTGAATATGTATATTTCGCGCGTCCGGACAGCGTGATAGACGGATTGGGTGTATATGAAGCAAGATATAATATGGGAATGGTTTTGGCGGAAGAACAGCCGTCAGAGGCCGATATTGTATGCGGAATACCGAACAGCGGACTCGAAGCCGCCGCCGGATACAGTGCGTCAAGCGGGATTCCTCTCGCCGCCGGATTTGTATGCAACAGATATATAGGGCGCAGTTTTATATATCCTACGCAAATTCAGAGGGAAAACGCGGTTAAACTTAAGATTAATCCTCTTAAATCAAATATAGAGGGCAAACGGATAGTTCTTGTGGACGATTCGATTGTTCGCGGCACTTCAACTGAAAAAATAGTGCAGGCAGTAAAAGACGCCGGCGCGAAAGAGGTTCATATGCGCGTTGCTTCGCCGCCGTCGAAATTTGCGTGTCATTTCGGAGTTGACACCGAAGAAGAAAGTTTAATGGCAAACGCTATGACGTTAAACGAAATACGCGCAAAAATAGGAGCGGACAGTTTGGGTTATCTGAGTATGGACGGATTGTTTAAAGCCTGCGGGAAATGCCGGGTATCTTTTTGCTCGCATTGCTTTACGGGCGGCTCGCCTTATGCGAAAGTCAGAAAAAACGAATTGGAAAAATAAAAAATAACAGGAGGTTTTTTAATGTCGGATACTGCTTATTTAATTTTAGAGAACGGAATGATATTTGAAGGCGCGTTCTTCGGAGCGAAAGGCGAAACCGAAGGAGAAATAGTTTTTACTACCGGGATGACAGGTTATTTGGAAACGCTGACGGATCAAAGCTACTGCGGGCAGATTATTCTTCAGACGTTTCCTCTTATCGGAAACTACGGAGTTATACCGTCTGATTTTGAAAGCGGGAGAATAGCGGCGCACGGATATATAGTCAAATACCCGTGCGAGAAGCCTTCTAATTTCAGAAGCGAGGAGTCGCTCGGCAGTTTTTTTAAGCGTAAAAATATAATAGGGCTGTGCGGCATAGACACAAGAGCCGTAACAAGAATTATTCGTGAAAACGGCGTGATGAACGGAAAAATAACGGGCGTAAAACCTGAAAACACGGATTTATCAGGCATAAAAAAATACAGAGTGACAGACGCCGTCTCTAAAGTTTCGGTTAAAGAAATGCAGAAATATAAGGCGGAAGATGCAAAATATAAAGTCGCGCTGTTTGATTTCGGATTGAAAGACAATATAAAGCGCGAATTGCTTAAACGCGGCTGCGATGTTTGGGTGCTGCCTCATGACAGCACGGCTTCGGACGCTGCCGCCGTCAGTCCGGACGGCATTATGCTGTCAAACGGTCCGGGCAATCCTGCGGATAACTTAGAGATAATAGAAAATCTCAGAGAGATAATAAAAACTAAGATTCCGGTATTCGGAATATGTTTGGGACATCAGCTTTTGGCTCTCGCGCACGGATTTAAGACCCATAAACTAAAATACGGACACAGAGGCGCGAATCAGCCCGCCAAAGACCTGACGAACGGCAGAACGTATATTACGAGCCAAAATCACGGATATGCGGTTACGTCCGAAAGCATACGCGAAAATACAGCGCACGAATGGTTTATCAACGTAAACGACGGCACATGCGAGGGAATAATATATAAAGACGCGCCGATTTTTACGGTGCAGTTTCACCCCGAAGCAAGTCCCGGACCGCTCGACACCGGATTTTTGTTCGATAAATTTATATATAACATGGAGATGAAAAAATGATTGAGAATAATAAAAAAGAGTTTATTCTTGTGCTTGATTTCGGCGGGCAGTATAAAGAGTTAATCGCAAGGACTGTGAGAGAATTACACGTATATTCAGAAATAAAACCGGGTTATATACCGGCTTCTGAGATAAAAAAAATGTCGCCGTCCGGAATTATTCTGACGGGAGGACCGAAAAGCGTTTATGCGGACAACGCCCATAAATGCGACTCTGATATATTCAAGCTCGGCATTCCGGTGCTTGGAATTTGTTACGGAATACATCTGATGTGCCATATTCTTGGCGGAGAAGTTATACGCGGCAAAAGCGAATACGGCGTTATAAAAGCTAATCTGAACGACAGTTCAGAATTGTTTCGAGGCATAGGCATAAGTCAGAGTTCAGTGCTTATGAGCCATACGGATTATGTTAAAACGCTTCCGGAGGGATTCGAGCGCATCGGCGAAACGGATAATTGTCAGAATGCCGCCTGCGAAAATAAAAAATTAAGATTATACGGCGTGCAGTTTCACCCCGAAGCAAGCCATACAGCCGGCGGAAAAACTATACTTAAAAATTTTCTGTATGATATTTGCGGCGTTTCGGGGAATTACAAGTTGGATGACTATATAGAAGCCCAAATAAAAGAGATACAAAAAAAAGCGGGAGACGAAAAAATACTGCTCGCTTTGTCCGGCGGAGTAGATTCTTCTGTGTGCGCCGCGCTTTTGGCGAAAGCTGTGCCGAACCGGCTGTACTGCGTGTTCGTAGACCACGGTTTTATGCGCCTTAACGAAGGCGACGAGATAGAGCGCGTATTTTCAAATAAAAAATTGAATTTTATCAGGGTGAACGCACAGAAAAGATTTCTTTTGAAAATAAAAGGCGTTATAGATCCCGAGCGCAAGCGAAAAATTATAGGCGAAGAATTTGCGGGAATTTTTGAAGAAGAGGCTGAAAAGCTCGGCGACGTAAGATTATTGGCGCAAGGCACGATTTATCCGGATATAATCGAATCGGGCGGAGAAATGGGAGCCGTTATAAAAAGTCATCATAATGTCGGCGGACTTCCTGAAAAACTCGCCTTTGCCGGAGTGATAGAGCCGCTGCGCGGACTTTTTAAAGACGAAGTGCGCGTTATCGGACGAAAGCTCGGTCTGCCGGAATCGCTCGTCAAAAGGCAGCCGTTTCCGGGTCCCGGATTGGCAATACGCGTCATGGGTGAAGTTACAGAAGAAAAACTTGAAATACTGAGGCGTGCCGATTATATTCTCTGCGACGAAATATCAAAAATAAGAAAAAAGCCTGAGCAGTATTTTGCGGTATTTACGGATATTCGGTCAGTCGGAGTAAAGGGCGACAGCCGCACTTACGACTATGTCATAGCGATAAGGGCAGTGGAGACAACTGATTTTATGACGTGCGAGTACGCCGCGATAAGTCATAAAATATTATCGCGCATTTCAGTTAGGATTGTGAACGAAATAAAAGAGATAAGCCGCGTCGTGTATGATATAACAGGCAAACCTCCGGCGACGCTCGAGTGGGAGTGAAAAACAAATGGCAAAATATATATTTGTAACGGGCGGCGTGGTTTCGGGGCTCGGCAAAGGAATAACTGCGGCAAGTTTAGGACGTCTTTTAAAACAACGCGGATTAAAAGTCGCGGCCCAGAAACTCGACCCGTATATAAACGCGGATCCGGGAACAATGAATCCGCTTCAGCACGGCGAAGTTTTCGTAACAGACGATGGTGCGGAGACTGACTTGGATTTAGGACATTACGAGCGGTTCATTGACGAAAATCTGACAAAGTTTTCTAATCTGACATCCGGCAAAGTTTACAGCAGCGTTATAAGCCGTGAGCGTGCCGGAGGATATTTAGGTGAAACGGTGCAGGTTATACCTCACATAACGGATGAGATAAAAAATTTTATTTATTCCGGCGCGGAAAATTCCGGCGCGGACGTTTTAATCACGGAAATAGGCGGAACGACAGGCGACATAGAAAGCCAGCCGTTTATAGAAGCGATCCGACAGATCTCGCTTGAGACCGGCAGAGCGGACTGTTTGTTTATTCACGTTGTTTTAATCCCGTATTTAAAAGCTCCGGGAGAGCATAAATCTAAGCCCGCCCAGCATTCTGTAAAAGGACTTCAGAGCATGGGAGTTTCTCCGGATATAATAATCACGCGCTCGGACGAAAAACTCAGCGGGGACATATTAAAAAAGATCTCTCTGTTCTGCAACGTTAAGCCCGACTGTGTAATAGAGAATATAACTCTTGACTGCCTGTATGAAGCTCCGATTATGCTGTGCGGAAACGGTCTTGACGCAGTTGTATGCCGTGAGCTTTCGCTTAAAACGCCCGAACCCGATCTGCGCGAGTGGCGCGGTCTTATAGCCAAGATAAAGGCAGACGTGAAACATAAAAATATAAAGATTGCAATGGTGGGCAAATATATACGGCTTCACGACGCTTATTTATCCGTAAGCGAAGCGCTGGAGCATGCGGGATTTGAAACAGGCGCGAATATATCAGTTAAATGGATTGACTGCGAAACGGTAAACGATGAGAATGCCGCAGATATTTTCAGAGAAATAAACGGAATAATAATACCCGGCGGATTCGGTTCAAGGGGAATAGAGGGAAAAATAGCCTCATGCAGATATGCCCGCGAGAATGACGTTCCGTATCTCGGTCTATGCCTTGGAATGCAGATTGCGGCAATAGAATTCGCAAGAAATGTCTGCGGGCTTGCAGACGCAAATTCAAGAGAGTTTGACGAAAAATCAGAGCATTTAGTAATAGATTTGATGGAGGAGCAGCAGGGAATAAAAAATATGGGCGCTACAATGCGGCTCGGAGCGTATCCTTGCAGAATTGCCGCAGAAACAAAACTTGAAAAACTGTATAATTCAGCAGAAATTACAGAGCGTCACCGACACAGATATGAGTTTAACAACAATTACAGAGATTTAATGACAAAAAAAGGACTTGTGATATGCGGTGAATCGCCCGACGGCAATTTGGTCGAAGCAATCGAATTGACAGATAAACGCTTTTTCATAGGAGTTCAGTTCCACCCTGAATTTAAAAGCCGTCCGAATAGACCGCACCCCTTGTTTTCAGGATTGTTAAAGGCGGTGCTGAGCCATTTAAGTGACAGTTTATCATAAAAAATTTAACAAATCAGGAAAATTCAGAAAGCTCCGAACAGGGGCTTTTTTTATTTATTCCGGCAAAAAAGGCACAGCGGCTATTGAACGCGACAACAGCAATACAAGGCATAATTCAGGAAGATTTACCCGCAGAACAAAAATTGTGTCAAAATCCAAAGAAATGGTTGACATTTCAATAAAACTATGGTATCATATGAATATAAAAAAGATATTTGAGAGTTTTCAGAGAGTGGCTCTATCTATCTTTACGTAAACACTCTCCAAACAAGTTTAAAACAATAATGGTATACCTCGTTCGACATGGAGAAACTGATTGGAATTTATTCAAAAGATGTAATGGTGTTACTGACACCTATTTGAATCAAACAGGCATAAAGCAAGCTAAACTGCAAGCTGAAAATTTAAGGAATGTTAGTTTTGATGCTTGTTTTTGCAGTCCTCAAACACGCGCCCGTCAATTTTGTGAAATCATCTATAATGGTTCGATTATGTTTGACGATAGACTTGCTGAATTATACTGCGGTGAATATGAAGGTTTGGAAGAAACTGCGGACATGATGAAGTCGCTCTGGCAAGCAATTCAGACTGGCGATAAAGGCACGGAAAACGTAGAGACATTTATAAAAAGGAACTGTGATTTATGTGATTTAATTATTGAAAAATACAAAGGGAAAAATATTTTAATAGTTACACATGCGGCTAATGTTCGTGTAATTAATTATTATTTTACTGGAAAGCCAACGAATTATGATTTCACTAAAACACCTATTGATGAAGGAGAATTGATTAAATTCGAAAATTAGAAATTCTATTTACAGGAAAATAAGCATTATAATTATATAAACTAAAAATTCACGCAACAGCGTAATAACTGCAATTATCAGCATAAACACGCATAAAGGCAAAGGGAAATCTTTGCCTTTATTTTTTTATTCAAAACAAAATATACTTGTTATGATTGACAAAAAACTGCAAATATGATAAATAGGACAGCCCGAAAATACAAAGAAGAGAAAATGCGAGAGATAATTGCGAGTGAACCGGATTTGTATTTGTACGAAATCGCGGCAAAATTCGATGACGGAACAACGGCAGGTGCAGCGGACGCGAGGAAATCGCGGCAAGCGTTTTGGTTTGAGACTGTCTCTTTTTTGCGGCTTGTATAATTTTGATTTACTCCTTTCTTAATTTCCGAAGAGG
>Ga0268262_10001494_pt1 | contig 28849 bp, 26 predicted proteins | sample TergutNc150P3_FD_190354 | JGI IMG/M metagenome (GOLD analysis project Ga0268262, IMG submission 190354) | Nasutitermes corniger P3 segment gut microbial community from laboratory colony in Florida, USA - Nc150 P3 (SPAdes) (version 2) | ecosystem: Host-associated > Arthropoda: Insects >... | reverse complement strand
GCTTCAATACCGCCCGTTCCTCAGGTTTCAATTTAATTTGTTTTCTCTCCATGTAGTATCTCCTCCCATGACTTATGATACTACATTTCTTACTCTTTGTATAGTTTTAGCCTTTACAGTCTACTAGTCTTACAAGTTTTACAATCCCTAAAAGTATTACCAGCATTGGAGCAGATGCTTTTGCCCAATGTACCAGCCTTACCAGCGTAACATTTCAAGGGACGATAAATTATAATAATTTCAGCGCAGGTTCTTACCATACCACATTCCCCGGTGACTTACGTGACAAGTATCTTGCAAGCAATGGCGGTCCCGGAACATATAGAAGGTTAGCCGGCGGCGAAGCATGGAGAAAACAGTAGAGGAGAGCGGATGGCGCGGAAGAGCGTAACAATTGCGGCGTTTGGATTGCACGCTTCGATGTCAGTTACCTTTGATTAATGTATGTCTCCCTCTGCCGTTTGTGTGGTTCGTGTGCGCACTGTCGGGCAGCTAAAGCTGCCCTTGCTTTTAAGACAAACAGCGGCATTTATTGGTGCTACGCTATGCGGCTTAATACATCTACACGGCTTCGCCGTGCGTTTATTTAGCGCGTGGTAAAAATTATTTGCGAATAATTCTCGAGGCTCAATTACATAGCAACGGCAAGACGTTCCTGTACAAGATCAGCTACAAGTTCAGAAGGACTGCGGTGTGTCGCTATTGATTGGGCGTTAAGAATACGTGCCGTGTTTTCATCGATGGCTATTATTTGAAACCCTTTATTGGAGAAAAAGCCTGTTCCATTTGGCCCTAATTCCAAATCAGTGTTGGACATTAACTCATCTAAAGCATCCGCTTCTTCATCTGTCATTTTTGCCACTTGTCTTTACCATTTAATATTATTTAAGAAATACACCGCTTTGTCAAATCAATATACGCTTCTTTCAAATTTTTATGTCTATCTCCCCCACTGTTCGTGTTGGTTCGTGTGGTTCGTGGTAAAAATTCTTCGTTTTTCCTTAACTTTAACACTCTATTTTACCTTCCACCTCTTGACTATTTTCCCAATTTACGCTAAAAAATAATATTACTTGACGTTTGGAGAAAGAAATGTACGCTTTAGTAGAATTTAAAGGAAAGCAGTATAGAGCTGAAAAGGGCGATCTGCTTAAGGTTGATTTAATTGACGCTGAGCCGGGAACAGCCGTTAATATCGAGACTGTGCTGTTGGTTTCCGGAGACTCGGTAAAGATTGGCGACCCCTATGTAAAGGGCGCAAAAGTGTCCGCGACGGTGCAATCCCACGGGAAAGACGATAAAATCATTGTTTTTAAGTATAAACCCAAGAAGGATTATAGGCGCAAGCGCGGACACAGGCAGCAATATTCAATTATTAAAATTGGAGATATTTCAGCCTGATCGATATAGAAGCGGTTTTGGACGATGACGGCGTTTTAAGGGCTTGTAAGGCTTCAGGTCACGCCGGAACCGGTAAAACCGGAGGCAAAATTCGGACTTTTTGGCGAAGGTGGATAAATAAACGCGCCGGAGACGGTAAAGTTAAAGGTGACATTGTCTGCGCCGCTGTTTCGGTTTTGTTTAGGACGGCAATAAGTGTTCTGTCCGGCAGGGACGGGATAACAATAAGGTTCGGCGCTCCTGAAAAGGGCCGGTTGTGGCTGGAAGCCGATTATAAGGCGGAGGGAAAAGATTTTCTTTCCGCTACAGGGGTCTTTCTGATAGAAGGATTAAAATCCGTCGCTCGGGATTACCCTAAAAATTGTAAGATTAGTATTTTACGGAGGAATTGATATGGCACGGAAACGCGGCGGAAGCGGCGCTAAAAACGGAAGAGATTCACAACCTAAATATTTGGGTGTTAAAGCATCAGCCGGCACTAATGTCAAAGCCGGAACAATTATTGCGCGTCAGCGGGGGACTAAGATTCACCCTGGAGCCAATGTCGGCTGCGGACAAGATTATACGCTCTTTGCCCTTGCAGACGGGAAAGTCACTTTTTCCCAACGCCGAGGACGCAAACTTGCCTCGATAGTTCAGGACGCACAATAACCCTCTTGCGTGGAAAAATTCGCGGATGAAGCAACAATAGAAGTTTCCTCTGGAAATGGCGGCAACGGTTGTGTGGCTTTCCGCAGGGAAAAATACATCCCAAAGGGCGGTCCGTCGGGCGGAGACGGCGGCAGGGGAGGGGACATTGTTTTCACTGTCAGAAAAAACTTGCGCACTCTTGCCCACCTGCGCTACAAACACACCTTTAAAGCAGCGAACGGCCATGACGGCGAGAACTGGGGTCGCTATGGGGCAAACGGTGAGGATTTGGTCATTCCATTGCCCCCTGGTTCGCTAATCCGCGAAGAAGAGACAGGCGAGCTTATCAGGGATTTTTCCAAAAAACAGGAAGACTTTGTTTTTTTAAAAGGCGGCAACGGCGGCTGGGGTAACATCCACTTTAAGTCCTCTGTGAATCAAGCGCCGCGAAAGGCATTGCCGGGAAAGCAGGGTCAAACCGTAAAATTAAAAGTCGAGTTACAAATAATGGCGGACATCGGGCTTGTTGGTTTTCCTAATGCCGGCAAGTCCAGTCTTCTTGACCGTTTTACAAACGCAAGACCAAAAATAGCGGCGTATCCCTTCACGACAAAAATCCCAAACCTCGGCGTTTTAACTGTGGGAGAAAAAGATATAATCATCGCCGACATTCCCGGCCTTATCGAAGGGGCTTCAAGCGGGGCGGGGCTTGGCATTCAGTTTTTAAAACATATTTCGCGCACTTCGGCATTGGCTTTTCTTGTCGATCTGTCCGATGAAAATTACCTTGCCGCCTTTGACATTTTATTGAAAGAACTCGGCTCTTTTTCTTCCGATCTGCTTCAAAAAAATCGGCTGTTGGTGGGAACAAAAACCGACTTGCCTGAAACTGAGGGACGGCTTGCGGAGCTTGCGGCAAAATACCCGTCGGAAGAAGTTATCGGCATTTCGGTTTTTTCAGGCGACGGCATAAAAGAGCTGACCAATGCTTTTCTGCGGCTTACGTCCACCCCGCAAAATGAAACAGCGGACGAGGTTGAAAATGAGGGCGGGAATGAAGTTGAAATAGAAACGGAAAACGGCGAAGATGTCTTTGAAGGAGAAGAAGATTGAAGCTTGGCATTTTAGGCGGCAGTTTTGCCCCTGTTCATAATGGACATATTTTCCTTGCTGAAAAGGCTCTTGCCGCGCTAAAACTTGACAGAGTGGTTTTTATCCCTGCTTACCGCTCGCCATTTAAGTTAGATGCCGAGGGGATGGAGATAACCGCAAAAGACAGAATAGACATGCTTGCCGCTTCAATAATTGGCGATTACAGGTTTGCCATTGACATCTGCGAGATCAGGCGGGAAGGGGTATCGTACACTATAAACACTCTGGAAGATATAATAGAAAGATATTTGCCAGACGGCAAGCCCGCGCTGATTATCGGCGATGACCTTGCCGCCGATTTTCTAAGATGGCGCGATAGCGGAAAAATTTTAAAATTAGCGGATATTGTCATTGCTCATAGGGTTGATTCCGCTGTGATTAATTATCCCTTTGCCAATACCTATATCGAAAACGAAATACTCGACGTTTCATCGCATGAAATAAGACGCAGGATAGGCGAAGGCGGCGATTGGCGGCAGTATGTTCCCTCCGGAGCAGCCGCTATTATCAATGACAGAAAATTATACGGCTGTAAAGGCGATTCGCGCCCCGAAAGCGCTCCTGACAGCGTTATTCAACGCGTTGAGACGGCGGCGCGGGAAACCCTCAGTACCGAGCGTTTCCTTCATTCAAGGAACACTGCCCTTCATGCCTATGATTTATGCCGCCGTTTCGGCCTTGACCCAATGGAAGGCTACTTAGCCGGAATTGGCCACGATTTGGCAAAACAAATAGATAACAAACAGATGTTAAAAATTGTCAAAACCGCCGGTTTGGACATTTCCGCTCTTGAAACGGACAAGCCCAATCTTTTACATGGAAAAGCCGCGGCGGTCTTGCTAAGAGAGCGTTTCTCCATTAATAATGAAGATGTGATTGAAGCTGTGGCAATCCATACATCGGGCAGTGAAAATATGGGGCAATTGGCGAAGGTAATATTTATTGCGGATAAGACCGAAGTCTCAAGAAATATTGACCCTGCTTTGAGAAGAATGTGCAGGGAAGATACTCTGGACAACATTCTTTTTGCCGTACTTGAAAAATCCATTGCCAAAGTACAGGCAAAGGGAATGGATGTATCCGATGATTCACTAAGGCTGTTAAAGAAATTGAAGGAAAGGAAAAATTGAAAATAATAAAAGGCGACGCTTCTTTTTTATTGCTTGTTCTGATAGTTCTTTTACTCGTGTCCGGAATTGTCATTTCAATAATTGTATTCCGCAGTAATCCTGTGGAAGACGCTTTTTCCGCCAACCGTGTTATTAATGTGCTGTTTGTAATTGAAAGCAATAAAATGCCCGTCAGCACTTATGTGCTGATGTATTATCCCGTAACTAAACGCGCCGCTATTTTTGATATACCGGAGGATCTTGGGCTGTTAATAGCGAGAATCAACCGCGTTGACAGGATTGACAGGGTGTATGATCCGCAGAAACTTGGAAGTTATCAAAATGAAATTGAAAAACTTTTAGGCGTAGAGATAACTTTTTCTTTTGTCATCACAAAGGAAAATCTTGTTTCTATTGTAGACATGCTGGAAGGTGTGGAGATTTTTATTCCTTCGCCCGTATCGTACAAGGATGATGACGGAATTATTTTATTTCCTTCCGGCATGACCGTTCTTGACGGCGACAAGGCGAGCCTTTATGCGACATACAGTCTTCCGCATGAGGACAGCGAAATGTCTGTCTTTAGAAGGCAGCGTTTCTTTTTAGGTTATTTGCACCGTCAGATACAGATGAATGACAGGCTTAACAATCTGCAGGCCGCGAAAATGTACCATTCGTTTTTCAGGACAAGCATGAACCAGCGCGCGATGACGCTGCTCTTTGACGAGTTTGTCAATATTGATACGGACAGAACCAATATTCAGTCTGTCGGGGGAAATCTTCGTGAAGTATCGGGTCAGATGTTGATTATTCCGCACTGGGACGGTAATCTTGTTAAAGAAGTTGTCCGTCAAACACTGGGAACGCTTACAAGAGAAATAGAAGAGCGTTATATTGAGCGCAATCTTACGGTAGAAGTTTTAAACGGAACCGCTATTAACGGCCTTGCCGGAAGAACCGCTGAAATGCTGCGCAGTTTTGGTTTTGATATAATTTCCATAGGAAACGCCGATCGCAATAATTACGAAAACACATTAATAATTCAACGTACTCCGGATGAAACGCTGGCTAAATCTTTTTCTGACGTTATTCGCTGCAATAATATCATCCGTGAAATAATACCCGAAGCAAAGGAAAATGAAACGGTTATTCAGGATACCGAATATAAAGCGGATATTACCCTGTTGATTGGAAGGAACTTTAATGGAAGATATGTTACCGGCAATTGACGAACAGGCCGCCTGTTTTTGCGAGCTTTTACGCGAGCATAAAGGGCAGGATGTTTCCATTCTGGATCTGCGCGGGATTAATAACTGGACAGACTATTTTATAATTGCGACCGCGGCAAGCAGAACTCATATTGACGGGCTTGAAAGGCACGTCAAGGAATTTTGCCGTGAAAAGAAGATAGAAATACTTGGCAGTTCCCGTAAAGAAGCGGACGACGAATGGCGTCTGATAGATCTTGGGTTAATAATCATTCACTTAATGACATCACAGGTACGGGAATTTTACGAACTGGAAAAACTCTGGGCGCCGATGCCGGCGTCTCAAAATGAAACGCCGGTCGTTTATTAATTACTCGTCGTCCTCGTCCCAATCATCGTCTTCATCTTCATCTTCGTAGTCATCGTCTTCATCGTCGTCGTAGTCGTCATCTTCGTCTTCTTCATCGTCGTCCAAGTCGTCATCTTCGTCTTCGAAATCGTCGTCTTCGTCTTCGAAATCGTCATCTTCAAAATCTTCGTCATCACTGATGTCATCATCATCACTGAAAATGAAAGCCGGCGGCGGATTCTCTGTTTTGTAAACGGGCTCAAAACCGTTTACCGGTATCAGCGCTAAATCTTCCTGATCCATAGCTCCGTTCAGAACCATATTGTTCTCCCTTAGAAATTATTATTTCTTGAATCTAAACTGAGTAACGAAGGTAAAAAAACCTCTCACTAGAAACATAAAAGAGTATATATTAATTTGTCAACTGGTTTATAAGAAAAATTGAAAAACTTTTAAAATATGCTATTCTATAGTTTATGCCGATATTTTCTGAAAAATTGCCTGTTTTTGCCCCCGCCAAAGTAAACCTTCATTTAGCGGTAAAAAACAGGCGTTCCGACGGTTTTCACGACATTGACAGCGTCTTTTTGGCTGTAAATTTCTGCGATACCCTGTATTTTGACGCTGTCGAAGGCAAAAACACCGTAGAAATCACCATGGAAGGGTTAAATTCCCCACTGCCAACAGAAAAGAATATCGTTTTTAAAGCTGTTTCCCTATTTCGGGAAAAAACAGGCTTCAGCCAGGGGTTGAAAATAAAGGTGGAAAAACGCATCCCTATGGGCGGCGGTCTTGGCGGCGGCTCTTCAGACGCGGCTGCCGCGCTTTTGGCATTAAATAAGCTCTCCGGCTCCCCCTGCTGCCGCGAAGATTTACTGGAAATGGCGGCTTGTCTTGGCAGCGATGTTCCCTTTTTTATTTACGAAACCCCCGCCGCCAGGGTGACAGGACGCGGAGAGCGTATTCTGCCGATAACCGCGCCAATGCTGTTTTTGGTTCTTGTCAGTCCCGGCTTTTCCAGTGATACGTCCGCCGCATATAAATTATTTGATGAAGAAAAGCGAGCTTATAAACCGTCAAATGATGATATTAGCGAACTCCTGAAAGAGGGAATATTTGAGAAAAAAGTCTATTCTCATTTTACCAACGATTTTTTAAGCGTTTTTCCGGAACCGGAAAAATCTGTTTATAATGAGATTATCGCAAAACTGCTGGAATCAGGAGCGCTGTACGCAAATCTTTCCGGTTCCGGTTCCGCATGTTTTGGGGTTTTCGCGGACAGAGAGCATGCGCAAAAAGCGGCAGATGCCTTGCGGGGGAAGTGGCGTTTTGTGCAGGATTGCTGTACGTTCAGATAATATAAACGTCAATTCACGTGAACCATTACCTCGCGTAATATTGAATTTAAACGATTTTGAGAACCGTCTCCATCCTGTTTTAGCCATTCCACAATATCGGCATCCAGATTACAGGAGAAAGGCACTTTTTTCTGTTTAGTGTTCAATTCCTTAACCTGCCGGGGACGGAGACCTGAAAGGTCTTTCATTTCAGGGATGTCGGAATAATTAATGTCCTCTTCTTTAACGGCATCTATCCGCTCCCATTCTTTTTTACTAACTGGAGGTAAGGTTTCAAAAGTATAACTAACTGTTCCCATAATAGAATCTCCTTTCTTGTTTGTTTGCTTTACGGGCAGAAATAATATGTATTGTTTCCGTATCCGGTTCGGTAAAGCTGACAAATAACATTCGATTTTCAGCCATACCGATAGCAATAAACCGATCCTCGTCATAACCGCTATGTTTTTCATCATAATATTCTTTACGTAAAGGATCGATAAAAACATAAACTGCCTGGACGAAACTAATTTTATGCTCCCTTATGTTATAAAGGTTCTTTTTTTCGTCCCAAGTAAACCTCATATTATATTATTACCTTATTCAAGATTGAAAAACAAGGGCGGAAATGGAGTTACTTGCCAAGAAATCTTATGTTTTTCCACTAATGTTTCATTCTGAAAAAGTTTATTTCATAGAAATTCACACAAAGGAACACAAAGGGACAAAGATCAAGAGGGGAACCTTCACCGCTTTGCGATTCGGTTGAGGTTCACAAAGAGGGAGCAGCATTCTGCGCCTACTCCATTACCGCTACCCATAAGGGCAGATATGGACTAAAAGTTCGTGCGCGTTCGTGTGGTTCGTGGTAAAAATAATAAGGAATAATTATGGGAAAATGCAATAAATTAGATGTTACAGGTTACTTGTTACTTAACCACTGGGTTCTGCGGACGCAGCGTTTCATCAGGCATATACCTCAATGTAGGCAATTTACCGTTTTCAATATTCCACACAGCTTCACTAAATAGCGCTATTCCAATCCACCATGTGGCGCTATTCCAATCACCCTCTGTAATGTCCTTGCCGTCTTTACCGATCACTTCGGATGTCCAGCCTCCTGCGCCGTTGCTTTTCTTCATATCGTTTCGCCCGTAGTTATTTTCTATTATGGTATCATTATTTTTAATTCCCGCAACACGCCCAGTTTTGATGTTGCTCCCATTAATACTGAGGTTCATGTTCAATGCAACGTTGTTTTTAAGGAGGACAGTATTGTTGCTGAGCCCCACCACGCCGCCAACATAGCCACCATTGGGGTTTGCTGTTATTATTGAAACATTACCCGTGGCGTAACAATTTTGCACCATACCACTAAAGATATCTCCCACAACGCCGCCAACACTGGCAGAGTAATTGTTATTTCCAGAAACATTGCCCGTGGCGTAGCAGTTTTGCACCACGCCACGATTGTTACTTCCCACCACGCCGCCGACTTTGTCGGTTCCTGAAACATTGCCGAGAGCATAACAGTTTTCCACCGTACTGCCGTCCGCGTTATCTCCCACCAAACCTCCGACATTGCTGCTAGTGGAGACAGAGTTGCTAGGGGATGTAAAGTCGATTCCTTCAACATCGCCTGTAGCGTAACAATTTCGCACCGTAGCGTTATAGTCATTATGTCCTAATACGCCGCCAATTTGACAGGTTCCTAAAACCTTGCCTGTGGCGTAGCAGTTTTGCACCATTATATAATTAGCCCCCACCACGCCACCGATATGGCCAAAACCTGAAACATCGGCTATAGAGTGACAGTCTTTAACCGTACCGTTGTTGTATCCCACCACGCCGCCGGCAGCCCTATCCGACCAGATTCCACTTGCTTCAACTTTACCTTTTGTGTTGCATTTTTCCACAGTACCACAGTTTTCATTAATATAAGTACCGCCGTTTTTCCCAACCACGCCGCCAATATTGGCGAATCCTGTAACACTGCCTTGGACGTAGCAGTCTATCACTGTGCCACCATTATTCCATCCCACCACGCCGCCGACATGACAATTGCCTTTTATGTCGCAGTTTTCAATGCGCAGGTTTTTCACCACCGCGTTGTCCGAAATGGCGCTGAATAAGCCTAGACCATCATCAGAAGGTGAGTAAATTGTGAGGTCGCTGATGGTAAAGTCGCCCCCGTCATAACTGCCTGTAAAGGAGATACCTATTATTTCTTCTAAATTACCAGAAAAATATTCAACGTATTCGAAATACCCACTCCCAATCGGTGTCCATGTGCCTGAAAGGGTAATGTCAGCCGTCTGTTTATAATGCTTGTCTAAAGTCCAGCCGCTATGAGTTAAATCAGGTTTTCCCACATGTAATAAGTCTGTTTCATTATGTACCAAAAAGGGGTTATCGGGGCTGCTGCCTAGAGGTATCGGGTGTACCGTAAAAGAAACATAGGTTTCTGCCACAGCGTAATTAACATTGCCGCCTGAATAAGTTACGGTGATCGTGGCTGTGTATATTTTCGCTTCAAGCCCTGTTATAGTATTAATTAAGAAAGTTGTTGTTCCTTCGGCAGGGATGCTTTTCGTTGAATTTGCCGAGTCAAGGATAAATGATTCCCGATCTTCCCCGTCAAGCGTTATGCTTGATATGTCTGCCTTAACATTGCCGGTGTTGCTGATTGTAACAGTCTTCGAGGCAGGCTGTTCATAACCTACTGTAACATCTTCAAATATTACAGGAAGCATGGAAAGGTAAGGCGTGTTGGACGGTACTTCTTTAAATTCGGCTTTTATTGTTACGGGGCTTGACGGCATGGTGAATGTCGCGGGGGTTGTCATCTTGTCGGAAAGAGTTACATGGCCGCTTATAATTTGCCATTCCTTAAACATAAAACCATTGTTGGACACCGCTTGAATCGTTACTGTGTCGCCGATGGCGGCGGGATTCGGAGTTGCCGTCGCTTCGCCGTTGCCGTCATCCTGCATGGTTATTTCAAAAGTTCTCGGTTTCCCCATAGTTATCGGAATAGCGCCGTTATGCCCGGGTTTTACATTTACGCTTGCAAAACCTTCGGCCTTTAGCGCTGAACCTAAATAAGCCTGTACGATAATCTCCCAATGGCCAGGTGAAACCGAAAATTGTACAGTGTCCCCTGCCTTTATATTTTCCCGCCGTATGTCAGGTTCCGGACCGCCTGTCAGGGTTATGGTGTGGTTAAGCTCGGAAATTTCGATGTCGGTTTGTTCGGGGTCCCAGGGCAGGATTGTTCTGCCTTTACCGCCGCCAATGGTAATGGAAAATGAGGCGTTTCCCCCCATAGGCAAGGAACAGGCAAATACCAGACATAAAACTGCCGGCGCCGCAAGGCATAGAATCAACCATGCCGCTTTTATTCTTTTGTTTCTTGCTCTTTGTCCAACACTCATTTTCAATCCCTCCTACCGGCTATGTCTATGAAAGATAAATACCGCCTCTAAAAAAACTAACAGGTTATTTCTAATATAACTACAATTTTTTGTTATTTTTAAAAATTTGTCAATAAATAATAAAACATTTTAAGTAATTCAATGTTTCAATTTTTTTTCAAAAGTCAATTAAAAATTATTTTTGCATAAATCGTATAATTATTGGTTTTAATCTAAATTTACACTATATTTAAGATATATTTATATAAACCTCTTTAAATAAGGAGTTTTATTATGAAAAAGAAAGGTATTATAGCGGTTATATCAATTCTTTCTCTCGCGGTAGGTCTGCTTATTGCCTGCGCTACCGTTGACGGCGATTTTGACAGCCGTAACTACACTGACCCAAGCAGTTTTTCTTATGCTATTGTCGGAAAAGGTGAAAGCCGTACTATTACTATTAACTCTTATAATGGAAAAACTACTGAAGTTAATATACCGCCGCGAATAGGCAAATATCCTGTAACCGTTATTGGAAGCGCCGCGTTCAGAAGAAAAAATCTGACAAGCGTAATAATACCGGACAGTATTACGGCAATCGAATCAAGCGCGTTTTTTACAAATAATCTGACTGCTATAACAATACCGTCCAATGTTATCAATATAGGAGAAAATGCTTTTGCAAGCAATAAATTGACGGATGTGTTCTTACCCGAGGGATTGGAAACTATCGGAAAAACGGCGTTTAAGGACAATTTAATCGCCAATATAATCATTCCCTTTGGCGTAAATGTAATTGGCGATGAAGCCTTCATGAATAATCAGTTGGTTAATTTGGTAATTCCTAAAACTGTTAATGTAATCGGAAACGGCGTTTTTTCAAATAATAAATTGACCGGCTTAAATATTCCTGACAGTATTACAAGCGTCGGAGATAATGCGTTTGCGTATAATCAGCTTATTACACTAACCATTCCGTCAAACATTAAAAATATCGGGCGTTCAGCGTTTAGAAACAACCAACTAACAAGTGTGACCATTCGGGAAGGTGTTACGAATATCGGAAGTTTTGCGTTTTATAAAAACAAACTGGTAAGCCTTAACATTCCTGAAGGCGTTACAGTTATCGGAGAGAGCGCATTTGCGGAAAATGGAATGGCAAACGTAAAAATATCGTCAACTGTAACAAGCATAGAGAATGCCGCGTTTGCCGATAATATTTTAACCGGCGTGACAATTCCCGGGAGCGTAAAAACAATCGGGGACAGCGCGTTTTTTAACAATAAACAATTAACCAGCCTGACCCTTGGTGAGGGTATTACAAGTATCGGAGAAGGCGCCTTTGAAGATAATAAATTAACAAGCGTGCATATTCCGTCAACCGTCAGGAATATCGGGCGCGCCGCGTTTAACAATAACAGCCTGAGCAGTATAGTTATACCGTCAAGCGTTACGGTAATAAGACATTCCGCGTTTAGAAATAACAGCCTGACCAGCGCCGTCATTCAGGACGGAGTTATAAGGATTGAAGAAGGAGCGTTCTGTAATAACAGACTGACCAATATTACAATTCCCTCAAGCGTAACTCATATAGGGGAAAATGCGTTTGCCGACAACAGGCTTACCGCGGTTACTATTCCTGAGAGCGTTACAAATATTGATCGTTTTGCGTTTAGAAACAACAACCTTACCGGCGTAGTTATTCTGTCAAACATCAAAGTTATGGAAGAAAATGTTTTTTCCAATAATAGTAATCTGACCAGTATTCAAATTCCAATTAACTTTTTATTCAGGTTCCTCGGCAATGAAGGCTTTCCTGAAACTTTTTACAATATGCTGAATGCCTATGAATACCTTGGCGGGAGCTATGAGTATAAAAATAATTCCTGGTATTACGATGAAAAAATCATGCCAAAACCGGTTCAGCTTGTCTGCGGTATGGGCATAACCATCAAAAAAATTGAAGGATCATATAAAACTTTGGACGGAAAAACAACAAAAAACAGAAATTTTGTCCCGGCTGACGATAAAAGCGACGTATTCCTCGCCCCCGGTTTTTACAGAATTGAAGTTGTTTATACCGAAAATGTGCCTCAAACCGGAAGGGGAAGACCGCAAACGGCTGTTATAACTGAAGCCTATGAATATGCGCTGGATATGGAAAGCGGCGTTTATGAGCTTACAGGCGCGTTGCAGGGAAATAATGCGATTTTCCGTATCACTGAGCAGAATAAATAATTGGGTAAATTACTCTCATTGTGAGAAACAGACTGATTAATCAAAATTTATTAAAAACATTTACACGATAGCAAAATTACTACTTGCTTTCATGACAAAACAATATTACAATGTAAATTAAGGTGAGGTTAGCAAAAAAACATTCCGCTTTGGAGATTTGTTAGTCTCTTATAACAACACAGGACTTAAAAAGGAGAAAAGCTATGGAAATTACTGATATCAGGGTCCGCAAAGTGACAGGCGGCGGTAAGCCGAAAGCCTACGTAACGGTAACATTTGACGATTGTTTTGTCGTTCATAATATAAAGATTATAGAGGGTAAGACCGGAGTTTTCATAGCCATGCCCAGCAGAAAAACCAGGGCAGGAGATTACAAAGATGTCGCTCATCCAATTCACCCGGAATTCAGGGCTGAATTACAAAAGCGTATTCTGGATAAATACGAATCCGGCGATGTCGATGTAGCCCCGGACGGCTCGGACGATATTTAATTTTTTTCGAAAAAAATTTTTCTCAAATTTTTCTCACTGAGGCGCAAAGGCGCAGAGTTGTTGTTCGAAATATTATCGTTATACTTTATGGTGTATCTTCAATTTTGTTTACATAAGCGGTATGAATAACGAATATCTTTTATAATTTCTTCACACGCCTCTTTCAAGTTATAAAAATTTACATGAAAAACAGGCTTTCCTATTGAGCCAACTTCACGATTTTGAGAGGCTTCACACAACATTTTTCTTGAATCAGTAATACATTTTTTATATTTTTTAACTATTATTTCTTCTAGATCAGTGAGAAAAGCGTCAAGTTTATCATTTTGACTCATACTGAAAGCGCATCCTCATGGAGTGCTTTCGTTTCTTCCTCGCTAAAAGAGTTGGCCTTGAATCTGTCTAGTTGGGTTTCAAAAGGTAAATTGGAAGAATTTATAGGCTTTTTAACTTGTTTTGCCACTTTTGTATAAGCCTCAAAAAATTCGTCTTCCGTCATACCGATAACATCTAAATTTGTCATGGTAAACCACCCCATAAAAACAAGATATTATGATTTTAAGGTTTTTTTTGAAATAGATCAATAACCTATCGTTAGGTTATGATAGCCTATCTTTAAGCTAACGATGGATAATTTGCGTATTTAAAGCACCTTTTCTATTTCACCGGTTAAAATGGTGTCAGACACCGCATAATTTTTAACTTGTCTTTTAAATAATTTATTCTTATTTTTAATAGTATCAGGAGAAATATATGCAAGCAGACTCAAATATGGATTGGATTATCAATTTAGAGGAAATGACTTGCCATAATATAAATACAGGAATTGATATTATTTTTGAAAAAAAAGGAAACGAATTTTTAGGAAAAATAAAAGATTTACCTGATAATATTTTTGAACAATGGGCAAATATTGAAAACAGAGTAGGTTTATTAAAAAATATTGTAACAGAAGCGGAAAATGTATTTTTAAGAATTTATATAGAAAATGGAAAAAAAAGATGTCAGACACTCCTTTACAATTCGCCGTAAAAATTAATATGAAAAGGTGTCTGACACCGTGGTAAAAATAAATCTATACAGAAGGCCGGTTTTTTAGTTCGTATTCCTTCTTTTCTATTTGTTCTCTGATGTTGGCAAGTTCGTCCAAAATGGTTCTGAACTCTACGGCTTCGCGATCGATTGTTGTTTGATTCTTGTCTGTAAATGCGGTATAGACTTCGTTTCCCAGACGGCTCAAAAGTTTTTGAGCCTGGTTTTCGAGCTGTTTTATATCCCACATCAATAAACCTCTTTCGCCTAAATCCTGCGCCTTTGCGCCGGCTTTAATGGCAAATTCTTTTGACGCGCTCCAGCCCTGTTCCAGCAGGTCTTTCATTCTTTCGCTAAATGTCATTTTTGTCTCCTCTTTTTCTTTTGATTCCCAGAATTGTCAGGTCATCGTACTGTTCGTCTTCCTTAATATGAGTATAATACATATACGCAGGATTTTCAGGGTATTCCCGCGTATTTGCGCAATAGCGCCTATACTGTAAAAAGTGGTTTTTTAGGAATTCATCAACTTTTTTGTCAACCAATACGCGGGAGTCTTCCCCCGCGTCGGCCGGTTTATAGCATCTGAACATTTTTTCCACCGAAACCATTGCCATTATAACATCTTCTACCCTGCCTTCACAACTTGTAAAATCGAATTGCAAGTCACTATCTTCGGGATTGTGGTACTTATGCAAAGTATAAATTTGCTTCGCCATTACCGCGTTGATAATCGCCTCTACCCGTTCCGGAGACATTTCTTCATCAGCCTGGCCGCAAAGATGATTTTCATGCGGCGTATCAACAGGACCTTCCGTGCAGATTATTTCTTTAAATTCGCCGTTTCGGAATTTTCTTTTTGCCTCTTCAATACCGTCAGTGTAGAGCAGCAGTATGTCGCCTTTTTCTATTTGAAGCGTTTGAACTTTATAGCCGCCTGAGGATTCAATCATATAGTTGGGCAGTACGCCTGTGGCGGGGGATTGCGGAAGAGTTATAGTTTTCATTTTTCCTTCCTTAGCGCTGTAAAGGTGGATGATGTTGTCTCCCGCGTTGCAAAAACGGACTGTTCCGGTTACTGAATCAAACAGGCAGAGGGAAAAAGCGGCAAAACGCCCTTTAAAAGCGAGCGCTTCTATAAAGTCATTGATCTGGTATACCACTTCTTCAATGCGCATTCCCTTTTCATTTGGTTTCCATTGCTTAAAATAGTTAAGGAACATTGTCGCCACCTGAATCATGATGAGCGCCGCCGGAATTCCCTTTCCGGCAACGTCGCACTTTATGATGGCATAGTAACGCCCGTCAAGGTCATGGTAATCAAAGTAGTCTCCGGATACGCCTTTTGCGCCTTCATAGTAACCAAAGAAATTCAGGTGCTGCGCATTCTTAAACCCGCTGCTTTGTTTGTTTCCCTGGCTGTCCACTTCCAATGGAATAAATTTTTTCTGTATTTCCTTGCCGATTGAAAGATCGGAGGCGGCAAGCGCCGCTTTTACAAGACCGTGAGTCATGTCGTTAATTGTGCTGCCAAGGATTGCAATTTCGTCCTTGCTGGAAATACTTATATCCTTCCCGGCAAGTTTTGCCTTGTCTTCAGTGTCGCGGATTATTTCAATATGTTTTACCAGGTTGATAATCGGCTTGATAATCAAACCGGAGAAAATAAAAGCCCCGCCGATGCCTATTAACAAAACTATAAAAGCGACAATTCCGATTGTAAACAAAAGAGTCATCTGTCCGCGGTTAATTTCATTGATGATTGAATCTAAAGAAACTTCCAGCCTGATCAGGCCGCGGAAGAAATTGTTATCTGCCATTTGGCGGTACATTATCGGTTTATAGAAAATATATTTTCTGTCTCCCGAATTACTGATGCTGTTTACGGAAAATTCAGGATATGAGCCTATATCGCCCGCGATCTCCGTAAGTATATCGTTAAGTTTTACGTTTAAAGAGTTAATTGTAACCTGAATGTCGTCGCGCATTCTCTCTCCTTCGGCGTCAGTGCGCAGCGCAAGGGAAAGGAATTGATCCGTCATTGTTGTAATGCTCTGCGAAAGATCTCCGGCAGCTTCCTGGGCGCGGCTGTTAAGCTCTTTGCTTATATCGGCGTAGAGAGGGCTAAGCGCGTCGTCTGTCAGGCGCGTAACGCCGGGGCGCAATTCAGCCGTGTCAGTCTTTGAATCAATGTCAGGATCATTTGTAGCCCAGACATGATCTGTGTATATCGAGTTAATGCCATAACCTGTGATGGTAACGTATTTCGCCTCGGAAATTGCCTCGGAGTTTGAGGGAAGGTACATTAATTCCAGCGTGCCGCGTTCGCCCCGGGATTGAATCGCCATCGGCAGATACGATCTTGCGCTTGAAGCAAGCCCTTCAAGCAGAACGCTGGAACGATCCCATAAACTTTTAAGCAGCGTTTCCCGCTGGGTTTTTGTCATAATGATGTACATCGGCGTAGAAATCATTATGATAACAAGGAGGATAAGTCCCGTTGTAAAAGCCGTCAGTTTAAACCGCAGCCCTCTTCCCCTTCGCTGTATCTGCGCAGTTTTTTGTTTCTTTTCTATTGGCATAAGATCTCCTGTAATGATCGCGAGCGCTTCCTGCTTGATTGTGACGCTCTCTGAAATAACTCCGGCTATGCCCCGGATTGTCGCAATTAATCCAAGCGCGCAGAGAATGGCGAGTAATGCGGCAAGCGCCATGATTGGGTTAAATGTTATCCATCCCCTGCGTTGAATTTTCCATGAAGGTTTCCATTCTTTTGAATAGTCGCCGAACTTAACCGTGCCTGTTCTTGCGACAGGAATAAATGAATCCGCCGTGTACCATCCTCTTGTTGAGTGGTTTAATTTTATGCGGTAGCGGCCTTCATCCATATTTTCAAAAGTCAATCCGCCTATTTCCCCGTCTGATAAAATGTTAAAGCTGTCCGCCGGCAATTCCTGGCCGCCTTCCTTTTGCAAAACCACCGATGTTATGCGCCCGTCAGATGAAAAACCTTTGCCTATTATTCTGATTGAAAGTATTCCCTGTTCATTCTGTTGAGCGTCAATAAAGCTGACGCTTGTGTAGGGAATAAATTTATTGGTTTTAAAAATAATATGCGACGGCATTCCTATGTTGCCAGCCTTATCAACGGCTGATACTGAAAATGCCCATGTACCGTTATCTTGATTTAAATAATTTACCGAGGCGCTTGTTCCCATTATTCCCGAAGGCGGCGGATTAACAATGGCTTCTTCATTTGCGCCTAAAAATTGAAGGTTCCACGTATAGCCGGCAATATACGGATCCGGCGACGGCTCCCATGACAAATTTAAATTATTGGATAAAAGACAGCCGTCTTCGGCCAACGGCGGCTCAATAATTTTAACCTCAGGCGGCGGCGTACTTTTTTTGTTGTAAGTTATTTTTGCCGGCTGTGACCAGTTGCCGGCATAGTCATTGGAGCGGACGCTGAAATACCATAATCCGTCGTCTGCTGCGTTGTTTTCTATGTTCAGATTTGACGTATTACCGGTATTGTAAATCATTATCTGTTCGGGCGGTATGTCGTTTGGATCCTGACTCCAACACCATGAAAATCCTAAAATGCCGGAAGTGTCTTGCGGAATGTTCCATGTAACGCGGGCTTTTTCGGAGCGGCTTACATTTGACGGCGTAAAGTTTACCGCCGTTATTCTTGGGCTTGCCACTGATCGATCCGGCGCAAGAATGTAAATGCGTCCCGTATCCCGCGTTGTAATCTGCCAAAAAATATACGCTCCGTCTTTATCCGCCACGGGTCTTGCAAAAGACGCTTCTGTTGAAACGCCTGACAGCGAATAATTCTGCCAGCCGAAATCCCCTCGTTGAGCCAGAATAATTCTGTTGTTTCCGCTGCGGTTGTCAAACCAAACTACGGTAGGAGCGTTATTGTAAATAAAACCGATTGGATTATTGCAGTACGCTTCCGAATTATTTACCCGCTCAACGCGGCCTGTGATGCTCATGTTTGAATTAATTACCGCGCTGTATATTTGAGGCGTCCTGCCAGACACCCGCCGCTCCCAAACCAAAAGCAAATTATCTCCGTATTTTGAAAGATGAGGACGCTGGTTGTCAAAAGTATCCACATTTGTTTGAGTCTGTATTACAGGATCGTTGAATGTGGTAAAACGCCTTGGCTCTGTCCATGTTCTTCCCGCGTCTTCGCTTGTTTTATAATACAGTTGGTATGTTGATATTGATTCTGTTCCTATGGCAAGCGATTGATAGAACACTATGTCTTTGCGGCCTAAACTTATGTGCGCCGGAAGGAAATTAAGCGAAAGAGAGTTTTCCTGAGTAAAAAATTCAAAGGGCGGCCAGTTAATTCCGTTGTCTGAGCGGGAATAACAAATTGAAAGGGACTGTCCGCTCCCCCTTGTAATAAAAAGAAGATACCCGCCGTCGGCGCGGACATACAGGCGCGGAGCTACGGAATTTTCAGCGCCCAGATTCACAATATGTCTTGAAAAACTCAGGCCCCTGTTATCTGAAATAAGTATCTCCGCCTGAGCGTTTCCCGAAGCGGCGGCGATAAGGATTTTTCCCTTGTTGTCAATTACCATGCTAATAATTGACGGTTCCGTTCCTAAATAGGCATAAGGGCCGCCGACTGTTCCCCTTTGTTCCCAATTTTTTCCCGGTTCTTTAACAGCCAAAAGAATGTTTATAAAGCCGCCCGAAGTGACGCTTGTGTCCCTGCTAGGCGTGACTTCCTGCCACGCAATTACGGAAAAATCATTTGAGTTGGCACTGACGGGAAACTTTCCCGGGCGGGGCGAAAAGGGTTCGGCTTCTTCCCAGAAAAATTCCTGCGCCGAAAGAGTGAATACGGCGGACATTGCCAGAAGCGTAATTAACAGTAATTTATAAAGCCGTATCATAATACCGATTGTATCCTTCGCTGTAATTCAACCAGTTTGGTTATATTGCGGTTTTTTGGGTTTTGCATAAGACGCTCCACAAGCGAAAGCGCCGCAAGACTATTGCCTGCGTTTAATTCGCGTAACGCCCGCTGGTAATCGGCTTCGTCTTCGCTTGAAAGAACAATGCCTCCCGGAACGCTCATCCTGCTTAACAGCCTGTCTCTTACCTGGGTCGCTTCTGTATTTTGCGGATTCAAAGCGATTGCCTCGTTTAACTGCGTAAGGGCGACTTCGTATTGAGCCGCAACGTTGCTTTCAAAAATACGGCTTGCGGAAGCCGTCAGTTCCCTTGAACGCGCGATATTTGCGGGGTTTGGGGGCGGCGGACGGTATCCCATGTCTATTTCAGCCTGTGTTAAGATAGCCTTTAAATTCGGATACCTTGGATTTATTTCCGCCAGGTTTTGAAGATCGGCAAACGCTTCTAAGGAGCGCCGTTTTGTTCCCGCGACGGCGTTTCTTAAGCGCTGTTCAAAAGACGCGTTAAAAGCCGCCGGATCCAGAAATTGCTCTATCCTAAGATCAAGAATGCCCGCCTCTTGATTAACGGGGAATATCAGCCTGACCTGTCCTGTCAGCTGCCGCGCTTCGTCAAATTTTGCGATTCCCAAAGTACGCTGGCCTGCGTTTATATAACGCACTCCTTCGTCAAAATTTCTCTGCGCCTGGCTTAAGAGCTGGCTCATTTCAGCGTAAAGCGGCGCCGTCGGCGGAATTACGCGATCTGAGCTTGCCGACATCGCGGTGCGGATAAGGCCTAACCAATAATTAATTTCTTCATTGTCGTCCGAGTTCGTTATGCGCCAGCGGTTTCTCGCCCTTGTTAAAATGTCCTCCGCCTGCTGGAAATTGCCGTTAAAGTAAACAGTGCGCGCGTTATTCAATAAATTACGCACTTCAGCGATTATCGCCTCATTTTCAGAAACGGCAATTTGCTGTCCAAGATTGACTAATTGAGTGTCCCGCATTTGCCGCAAAGACGCCGATTCTTGAATTTCAAGAGAATCGCTGAACCTGTCGGAAGCCCTTTGAATCCTTTCGCGGGCAAGGTCATAATTTTGTCTTTGATAGGCGGTCTGCGCTTCTCTGAAGAGCCGTTCCCCCTCCTGCCTGAACGCCTCAGCCTGAGTTGATCTGCTGCGGGCAGTTCCCGCCAGCGTAAGTCCCTGCGCCCGGAGCCCTTCCAATTCATTTACCGCCGCCTGATACTTTTGGCGCGTATCCATAATTTCCGCGTCGCTGGAAACATTTGACGGTTCGTTTTTAAATTGCTCTAAAATGTTATTCCCGTTTTGCAGATCTACAGCTAATAAAGAAAGCATCGCGTTAAGTTCCGCCAGTGATTCGGCAGGGTAGCGTAAAATCGTAACAACGCCGTTGGAGCCTGTATGACTTTCACCTTTAAGAAAATTATCGCCTTTTTCCATTTCTTTTTTTCTTGCCGTTAAATTGTTCTGAAGGCTGTTATATGTTATGCCGTAGTACCTTTGAGCCGACTGGCGCTCTTCCGCAAGTAATTGTGTATAAAGGGCATTTACCGCAGTCAGCGCATTTGAAATATATATAACATTTTGATACTCGTTTATTTCTGTATTTATTCGATTTGCGCTTGTTATGATACCGTTAATTGCAGTTTCCATTCCCATGATTGCGTTTCTTGTCTGTTGTTCGCCGCTTAAAGCCGTAGCCGCGTTAATTGTCCCTTCATTATAGCGTGTTAGAGAAGAGCGGTCAAAATTAAGGCGCAAGCCGGTATTTGCAGCCTGTAAAAGAATGTTATTTGCTTCACCTAACGCTTTTATTTCAAGATAGGCCGGAATATCATCGCGCAGGATGTTGTTTCCGTAGAGCGCTGTTGTCTGCGGTTTTGCGCCGTCAAAAAGCCGCCTGTGCCTGTCAAAAAACAACGGGGAAATATTTGTGTAATCGGCCGTTCTGTTCAAAGAAGAAATGACAGCCGCGTAATTTCCGCCGTTAAACGCCGTAAGCGCCGCTGAATTTGTTCTTTGTAGATATTGCATAATCGCCGCGTTGACAGGTTCGATAGAATTTTTCCAGTAGGCGTCAAAAGCGCCTAACATTCCTTCCTGTATATTTCCTTCCGCTCTTCCGATAATGCTTATTCTTATAAATGAAATATGGTTGCGGTCTGCAATTTCCGGTTCTTTTGCCCTTATTATGTTAAGAATCCCGGCAAAGACGGCATCGGCGGCGTACAGTTCTTGTTTTAACGCGATAAACTCGTCCGCCGCGGAGGCAAGCCTTGCCGCCGTTTCACTTATTCCTGCGGCTGGAGTACTTGAGTTAATAATGCGGATCATTTCGGCGGAAGCTGCCCCCATCTGTGAGCTTGTCTGTTGAAAAGAAGCAAGTATCGAATTAATTCTTTCTGTTTCATGTATGGCTTGATTTTCAATATTTTCTCCGTACCCTGCCGCGAAAAATTCATCGCGCATAAAATCCATGCCTTCCGCATAAACCTGAATTGCAGCCGCGCTTTCTCCATTGTCCAGTAATTCGCGGCCCCTTTGCATGATATTTGCCAGCCTGTTTCTGTTTACGTTGAATTGCGCTATTTCCTGAGTCCTTGACACAAAGTTTTCAAGAATAGGATTTTTATCGCTTTCCAGCGAATAAAGCTTGTTTGATAATTCAAGTATTTTTTCCGCGTTCTGAGGATCGTTTAAAATGGTATTTATTAATTCATCCGCAGCTTGGTTAAATTCATCCTGTAATTGGTAAATTTTACGCATGCGTTTCTGCGCCAAGTCCAGCTTGTCCGGGTTTCGTTTTGCATAAGCGCTTAGTATCGATATGGCTTCATCATATTTTTTGTTTTTTATCAGCGTGTCAGCTTTGGATAAATCAGCATCCTGCCCGCCGCCGCCAAAGAGCGGAGTTACGGCGGCAAACAGCAAAAAAAACGCGAAAATTCTGATAATAAGCGTTAAACGGACAGGTTTGGCCATTGTCAATTATATTCTATATTATATTATCGTATTTTTCCTTGTAATCCTGTGCAATATACTGTTTTTTTTGTTTTTTTCCGATTATATTAAATAGGGATGTCCAATAAGAATTTTTTACCACGAACCAACACGAACCAACACGAACAAAGACAAGATATGTACAAAAAGTTCGTGAATGTACCGAAGGTACAGTTCGTGTGGTTCGTGGTAAAATTCAAACTTATTATTACGGCGGTTTTTGCCGTTTTTCTACTTTTTTTTCCTTTAGCGGCATGGGCTGATGACAGTCAGGATACTTATGGCAATATAACTGATTATTTAAACGGCATTTATGGGATTGATGATAATGCGGGGTTGACTGCTTTTCCAATATTGAATATTCCAATGGGGGGACATTCTGAGGGGATGGCAGGGGCGTTTTCCTCGGTTTCTGACGATGTTTCTTTTCTTGAGTTTAACCCGGCGGGCTCGTCAATGCTGGGAAAATCTGAGTTGGCGTTTTTTCACAATAACTGGATAGCCGATGTAAAGATTGAAGGGATAGCCTATGCCTCGCGCATAAAAAACTTTGGTTTTGCCGTGGGAGCAAAGTGGCTGTATACGCCGTTTACTGAGTACAATTTTTACGGCGACAGGGTTTCCAATGGTTATTATTCCGAAGGCGTGGCTGTCTTAAACGCTTCCTATAATTTTTTCTCAGGGTATTATTTTTCCGGCTTGTCTTTGGGAGTGAATGTGAAGGGCGCTTTCCGTTCAATGCCAGATTACACAGATGATAGTGACAGTATTATTAAAGGTTCGGGGATGTCTCAGTCCGCGGCAATGGTTATGGCGGATGTCGGCCTGCTTACAAGGTTCAATTTTTTAAAAGGATACGCTTCAAGGGATAAGAACGCGTCCATTGCCGTCGTTATCCGCAACCTTGGACCTCCCGCGCTTGATGAACCATTGCCGACAGTATTTAACGCGGCGTTTTCGTATAAACCAATCCGTCCCCTTACCTTTGCTTTTGATTTCTTGCTTCCGTTAAATTTGACGGATATTTCCCTTTCTGAATCGCCTTACGGCGCGTTAGGTGTTTCTCTCAACATTGCGAGCTTTTTATCAATGCGCGCCGGCGTTATGGTAAAACCGGGCGGCGGCCGTATTACCGTAGGAAGCGCGATTAACATGAATAAAATTTCTTTTGACATAAATTATACCCTTGATTTGCTTACCCAATTACAGCCCCTTAACAGGATCAGCCTTGCGGTGCGTTTTGATTTAGGCGACGGAGGCCGCAGATTGGTATCTGACAAAGTAGACGAACTGTATCTTTTAGGCCTTGACGCGTACTCGCAGGGAAAACTTGAAGACGCAAAATTGTGCTGGGAAGAAGCCCTGAAGCTTAATCCCAAATACGAACCCGCGCGGGAGAGCCTTGATATGCTTGAATCCCGCGAAGATTTAAGGCAGAAGATAGAAGATCTTTACAAGTTGGATTTTTAATTATTTCTTTCTTCTAAAAACTCTATAGTTAATATTAGGGAAAATATTGTGTTTTCGCTCCAGGTTGGTAAGCCATTCCGTGCTGATGTAATTGCTGCCAAGGGCTTCATAAATCGTTGTAAAGTTACGAAGGGCGTTTCCCGCCTGATTGGAGGCGTATTCGGTTGAATCCTGCCTGAATAATAGGGCAGGCCAGTCAGAAGCTTGAGCAAGCAGTATTTCACGCGCCGCCTGGTTTAGCGCCCTCTCTTTTAGGCCTGTATCATCGGGAAAACGTTCAGCTAACTCTGTCATCCGTTCCATGGAACGCGTAAGGTGGCGGTAAATCCAGTCATTGGAAACATCAAGCCATGTTTCGGCATAACCATTTACGCCGCTTGATGAAAATTCAGGAGAGACAACCTGAAGAGAGGAAAGGTTCTGCTTGTATATATATTCGCTGGGACAGATAAATTTTAAGTCTTTATAACCGCAGGCTGTGCGGAAAAGCGTTTCAATAAATTCAAAGCCTTCATGCCAGAGGCTTCCAAAATAGTTTGCGTTATGTGCGCAAAGGCTTAATGGGGCTTCTTCCATGTGTTTTGACGCTTCTTCAAGACGGGCTGTTGTGTTGTGTATGAATGTTTTTGCCTGTTCTGCGGCGTGATTGTAGGCCGCTTGAGGGTTATAATTACCATTGCCGTTAATGTGCGACCAGTACTTGTATCCCGTCCTGTGCCTTTCCCCTTCGGCGCTTAAGAACGCGTTTACCGTTTCAGGCGGCAGTTCATAACCGGCGTCCCTGTCATTGTTGCGGTATATTTCATCTCCCGCCGCTTTTTCTATTTCACGGGCGGCATATAAATCTCTTGCAAGAACAAACGTGCCGTTAGGTGTTTTTATGGGGAAGAAGGTTCCTTTATCGGGAGACGGATTTGCGAATAAAAGGCCGTGGCTGTCTACAATGGTATAAGAAAAATTATACGCCCTTAAATACGGTTCCAGAGCGGGAGACCAGCCAAGTTCGGGCAGCCAAAAACCTTGCGGGACGCCTGCAAAGTGGCGGCGGTAGCCGGAAATGGGGATTTCCATCTGCGCCTGCAAAGATTCGCCGTTATGGCTTATAAACGGCAAGAAAGCGTGAGTCGCGCAGGAGGCGAGAATTTCAACTTTTCCCTTGCGCCTGTAAAAATCAAACGCTTTTAAAAGATTTTTTTCATAGCGTTCCGTATACGCGATTCTTCTGTCTACCGTTATGTTGTAATAACGCTTTGCAAGTTTATTTAGCTCTTCGTTATTTGCGGTTCGCTCAAGTTCCTGCCTTCCAAATTCAATTTGCTTGTCGGTGTAGGCCAGATATTTTTTCTGCAGATGTTCGTCTGTTAATAAGTGAATAAGAATGGGAGAAATAGCCAGCCCAAGACGAAACGGGATATGATCTGTTTCCAGCCGGTACAATGTTTCAAGAAGGGGAAGCAGCGTTTCATTAACATATTCAAAAAAACGGCTTTCTTCGCCAATCAGGGATAAATCGTCGTCTTTTTGAAATTCCCTTACAAACGGCAAGTGGGCTTCTAAAACAAGAGAGATCGCATAACGGAATTCCATTTTTATTGCCTCTTAACCGCAGGTTGACGATCAATGTTTTTTATTATTGCCAAATCCTTCGCTCCCGAAAGGCGGATTAAAGGGTTAAGGCACAAACCTGCGATAATATCATTATTGTATGGTTTTGGCAGATAAAACGGCTGTGAAGCCGCAATTGTTTGCAGGTTATCGTTCCTGTTTATGCAGAGTTGTATTACATAACAGTCAGTGGTATGCACGGTGTGTTCTACAATGCCTAAATATCTGCCGCAGTCTTCTGCGTCTACTGATACTGTAAAGGAATTTTCATTAGACTTGTTTTCTTTTCCGTCCTTGTCCAATGGAATGACCCGCAGGCAGTATCCGTTAAAATCATCCGCGTTCTCATATAATTCCCGGTCGTGTTTTTTTATTTCCCAAAATGCAAAAACCCAAAAAGGGTCCCTTATTACTACTTCGACATAGGAGATATTATATTGCTTTGGCAGCGCGGCTGTTTCCGAATAAGAATGAATTACTTCCATGTCGTCGGATATTTCCTGCCTGTCGATATTGGAAACCTCCAGTATTTCTTCTATGATGAAAATTCTTTCAAGATCAGGAGGAATATCTATCCCGTTAGAGTCGGCAAGTTTGATTAATTGCTCTGTACTCAAACTCTCTAACCAGTGGCGTGTTACAGGCGCATGAAGGTTGTCTTCCATAGTTTTCTAAATTGTGAAAAAAAATTGCATTTAAGTCAACTATATTCGGGAAGACCTCACACAAAGAACACAAAGGAAGAGAAGAACACAAAGAAGAGGGAAGAGGAGGTTTTTGTCCGTTATCTTATAGTGAAGCTCAAATATAGCCTTCGGACATAAACCCCTAATCCCCCTTTGTGATCTTTGTTCCTTCGTGATCTTTGTGTGAACTCTTCATTGTTCATAAAAAAGAAAGAAATATTCCGGTAATGGGGCGTGAATATCGACATTGGGTTCGTCTTTAATGATTAGACGGGAGGCGTGAAGGAGAAGGCGTTTTAAGCCGGCGCTCTTGCGTAATTTTTTGTTAAGGGCGAAATCGCCGTATTTATCGTCGCCTAGTATCGGGTTCCCTATCATGGCTAGGTGGCGGCGGATTTGATGCATTCTTCCTGTGCCAAGTTCCAGTTCCAGAGCGGAGTATTCAAGAGCTTCCTCGGTAAAAACGGAAGTTTTTAAAACTTTGTATCTGGTTTGTGAGCTTTTTAAATTACCGTGGATTAGCAGTTTATCGGTGATTATGCCTTTTTCATTTTTTGGCGTACCGGCGCAGATTGCGACGTACTGTTTTGTGATTTTTGGGCTGTTGAGCAGGCGTGAAAAATGAGCCGCATTTTCGCGTCCTTTTGCCGCAAGCAGTACCCCCGAAGTATCCTTGTCCAGCCTGTGAACCAGCAGAGGCGCGGGCGAGCGAAGACCGGCAAGAACCGCGTCCAGCGAGGTTTTTACCCCTTTTCCGCCCTGGACGGCAAGCCCGGCCGGTTTATTCACAACGATAATATTGTCATCTTCATACAGAATTTCTATGTTTTTCATTCCGATAATATTAACATGAAACGTTTCTTTATTTTAATGTTTTTCATTCCTGTTTTATGCTTTGCGGAACCTATGTATTCGTCTACATGGGGCTTTTATATCGATCTTCCCGAAGGCTATGAATACGTGGACGGAGACTCAAGAGACCTTTTTTCGTTCAAGGGACCGGGCGGAGCTATGTTTGACGCCGCCGTTTATTACGGACGTTATGAAAATCTTCATGAATTGATTAACGATGTAAACAAGAGTATCAGGAATAAGGGCGATGTCGATTATTACCGGTACAATAACAGACAAGCCGCAATAATGGAATTGAAATTCGCAGATTATCACGGCTGGGCTATTGCCGTGGAACTTGATAAATATAAAGGACAGCAGCCAATGCTCCTTGCTCTCGCGTACGGTCTGTCCGCTGTAAAAGATCTGGAATTGTTTCACATATCGGCACTGGATTCAATTTGCCCTTCAAAAGAAGAGCGCCGCTATCCCGGCCTTGTAATTGATTACAGTTATCCGAGGGGAGGGCAAAAAAAGGTTGTTATTCAGCCGGGCAATGTTAATGTAATGATACGCGAGAATGACGCCGAGGCAGCGCAGGTTTTTATAGAACGTGAATTCCAGCTTCTTCAGAATTATGTTAATTCGCAGAAATGGCAGGACGCATGGATTCGCTATTACAGATCGATTTACCGCGATTCATACGACAGGATAGCAAATGCCGCTTCCATGATTGTACGCAGTTGGGGAGGTCCCACTTCCGGTGGAGACGCGGAAAAGAGGGCGTTTGCCCAGAGGGCTTTAACTTTAGTGCAAGGTTATAAATACGAAAGAAGCCCCAGGGGAAGCGATTTTATAAATCTTGTAACAGCCATTACCGAAAGCCGGGGAGACTGCGACAGCCGCGCCATGATCTGCGCTATTTTACTGTCAAAAGCCGACATGAGAGCCGCAATGATGATTTCACGCCAATACAGCCACGCTATGGGGCTTGTCGATGTTAGCGGAACCGGCGCGCGTTTTGAGTCTTATGGGACAAAGTGGCTTGTCGCGGAGACTACTGCCAAGGTAGATATTGGATTGATAGCGGAGGAGGTTAGCGATCCTAATTACTGGTTAGGGGTTATTTTTGATTAGTAAAAAGAATTTACCACGAACCATGAAGATGAAGAATTTTTTACCACGAACCAACACGAACCAACACGAACCAAGAGAGATGCGCGTGAAATACATATATTAACGTTAGACGAGAGTAGAGGATTAAAGGGTTTTTGTACGTTATCTTATCGTAAAGCTCACGCATAGCCTTGGGACAAGAACCCCTGATCTCTTTATATCTCTACTACTCGTATATTTGTAGTAAATCCCTCTGTTTTCATTGTTCGTGTTGGTTAGTGTGGTTCGTGGTAGAATTCTTAATTCATGTGGTTCGTGGTAAAATTCTTCTATCTTGTTCGTGGTTAAAAAAATAATAAAAATGTATCAACGGTCGCCATTTACCAGCAAATCATACACCTGTTGTTCAGTCAAAAAATGGTGACTGACACTGTTGCGTTACCGACGTCGATGCGTCCAACAAAACATTCCATAAATGCCAAACAAAAACGTGCGGCAATACAACCCTCGCCACACAAGGAGCCGCTGGGGGTTTACGCCCACGCTCACGGAATTAAATTATTATATAGAAAATATTTTTTAGAAGTGTTCTTATTGAGGAAGCGCAAGGTGTCGGACACTAAAAAAGTCTGGAGTTTTACCAGTAAACAAATACCTTATGCCTCACTGTTAAATAATTCCTTAATTAATGAATAAATTATATGAGCGTGGGCTGAAAGCCACAGCGGCGACATTGGCGTGCGTCCAACAATGCCACGTCGATGCGTCCAACAAAACATTCCATAAATGCCAAACAAAAACGTGCGGCAATACAACCCTCGCCACACAAG
>Ga0268262_10001493_pt1 | contig 28860 bp, 20 predicted proteins | sample TergutNc150P3_FD_190354 | JGI IMG/M metagenome (GOLD analysis project Ga0268262, IMG submission 190354) | Nasutitermes corniger P3 segment gut microbial community from laboratory colony in Florida, USA - Nc150 P3 (SPAdes) (version 2) | ecosystem: Host-associated > Arthropoda: Insects >... | reverse complement strand
GATTCGAACCTACGAAGGCTGAGCCAACAGATTTACAGTCTGCCCCATTTGACCACTCTGGAAACTCCCCTAAAAACTGTCTAATTATTTATATAAAAAAAACGTTGTTTAGGCAAGGGGGTATTTATTGTTTTTGAAAGCCGTCGGCAGCCCATGATGTAATAACTGCAAGCCGTTTGCTTATGGCTGAATTCACGTCAATTTTTGAGGCAAAAAAATCAGAAATATTTACTCCGGCAAAACCATAAACCAGCACGCCTTCATTAACAGGTTCAAAGTAGAGCATGGCGATAAAATTGTTTTCTTTGATTATCGGGAAAAAAAGATAACTTAAACTTTTAAAATTGGTAAGAGTATAACAAAGCCCTTTTTGAACCAGTTTTACCTCCCCCCGGTAATATGAATTCCCAAAGTTTACGTCTTTTAACTTTATAAAAACCTTCTCCTCTGCCGGAACAAATTGGGAAGGGGGAGGATCAGGAATTGCGGTTGTTTGTTTTTCGCTTTTAATGCGCGTGGCGTCTTCAAACAACGGAACTAGCTGTTTTTTTGTAAATGAGTTATATAATTTTCCTTTTAAATCGCGGATATTTCCAAGGGCATTGTAGATATCAAGAAGGGTTATTTCTTCAGGATTTCCGGGAATAACAGTAATTGACTCTACAAGGTAACCGGGATCAATGTTTAGAACCATATTTATAATTACGGGATCAATTCCAACAGCCGATTTATTGCTGCCTATTATGTCAAATCCGCTTGATTTTGAATTGGTTTTTACAAAACCGGATTCTTTGAAGACAGATGAAAATTCATCCCCGCTAAGATTGGGGAATATGTCGTTAAATGCCCGTAATTGCGCGGGTATACAAATAACGCATACCAGGTAAAAAAACAGGGCAATCGTAATTATTCTTAACATTTAATACGCACCTTTTCCAAAAATAATGGAACCAAATGTTTTTAAAATAATCCAAAGGTCCAGCCAGACAGACCAGCTTTGAAGATAATATGTGTCATAAGAAATCCGCTCACGATAATTTGTATCAGACCTTCCCGATACCTGCCAAAGGCCTGTAAGCCCCGGCTTAATGGAAAATATAAGATCAAAATCATCGCCATATTTCTCAATTTCATCATACACAATAGGACGAGGACCGACAAGGCTCATTTCACCCTTAAAAATATTGATTAACTGCGGAAACTCGTCAAAACTGATACGCCGCAGTATTCTGCCGACAACCGTAACTCTCGGATCGTTTTTTAATTTTCGGTTTTTTTCCCATTCTTCCCTGATTACCGGATCCGATTCCAATAATTTTTTAAGCTGCTGTTCCGCGTCTTTTTTCATGGTGCGGAATTTATATGCGTAAAAAGGACTGCCGTTTTGCCCCAGACGCTTGTGCTTGTACAATACATGTCCCGGTGAAGTTATTTTTATCAACAGGGCTATCAATAAAAGAAACGGAAGAATCAGAATGCCGCCGACCAGCACAAACAGGATATCCATGACCCGCTTTATTAACAGATTATAAGTTAATTTGAATTTATGGCTGGTTTCTATTCCCAAGATTCCTGAAAAGTCACGTACAGACATCCAAATACTGGAGATATTGAAAAAATTGGGAATAAGTATATTGTAACGGAACGCCGATGCCGATTTATTTAACAGATTTTTCAATTTGACGGCATCCAGTTCCGGCATTGCTACTATTGCCATTTTTATATTATATCGTTTGACGATCTCGGGACCTATGGAAGTATCGTGAATTACCGGAATATCCATGATTTCATTTTCACCTGTAGAATCGACATCAGGATAATCATCATCCAGAAAAAGTACCGGAATATAACCGGCTCTGATGTTATTCATAAGGCATTCCGCGACAAGCCTGCCGGTGCTGCCGGTTCCGTATATAACGGCCGGTATGCCGCCAAGTTTGGTTTTATGTAAAAACAGATGAGTTATACTTCTTGCGGAAAGAAGTATAATTGTAGAAAAAAAACAACTAATTAAAAACGCGGTATTTATGGCATCCCAAACATCCTTTTCAATGAATCGGGACATAATAATTCCGCCGTAGGCAAAAATAGAGCCGATACATAACCGTTTCATTTCCTCGGCAGGGGCAAGAGAAACACCCGGATATAAATTTGAAATTAAAAAAATTAAACTAAAACCGGGCAGATACGGCCAGTATGTAACGAATGACTTAAAATTTATATGACCGGGAAAAATGAAATAGTACAGCCTGACTAAAAAGAAACCCCAGCCAAATGAGAGCATAACCGCGATTAAGTCGGATAAAATAAAGACGGTCGCCGTAAGGGCGGAACTTGTACGGCGAAATCTTGTCCTGTACCAAACGTCAAAATCTGAAAGCGTCATATCGCCGGTTTATCTCCGTTTTCTTTCTTCAAGAACGCGGTATACGCGTTCAATAAATGATTTTTTTGAAAATTGTTGTACATGACTGTTAAACATTTCACGGTTGCTATATATTACCTCATTTTGTTCAAAATAATCCATTGCTTTAATTAGGGCTTCCGGCGTCTGCTCGTTGAAAAATACGCCGGTTACGTTTTCTTTTACCGTTTCCAGAGCGCCTCCGTCGCGATATGCGATTACAGGGCAGCCTGCCGCGTTGGCTTCTATGGGAACAAGCCCCAAGTCTTCAATTCCGGGGTAGAGCAGGGCTTTTGCCTGTGAAAACAGAACGGTCGCTTCTTCGTCGCTTATTCTTCCAATATAGCGTACTAAAGCGCTTTTTTCATTCTTTTTAATATCTTTCTTTTTAGCTCCCGCTCCGGCGACGACCAGTTTTCGTCCCGATTTAATGCATGCCTCTATCGCAATGTCAACCCGTTTATAGCTTGTAATCTGCCCGAAGAAAAGGTAAAAATCGGACGGTTTTCTTTCAACATTAAGTAGTGGCTCTATAGGAGCAGGTCCGTAGACAACTTCCGCTTCGCGATTGTAAATACGGCGTATCCGTTTTGCAACATAATTTGAGTTAGTAATAAACCTGTCTACCATGTTGGCGGAAGTAATATCCCAAATTCGCAATGAAGGGATCATGCGTTTCATGAAAAATTTGACAAACGGATTTGTATTTTTAAAATATTCATGGTACATATCCCACAGATATCGCATGGGGCTGTGGCAATAACAAATATGGTACGCGTTAGGATTTGGAACGACGCCTTTTGCCGGTCCCGCCTCGCTGGAAATGACAATATCGTATTGTTGAAGGTTAAAATCAACAAGCGCGTTGGGCATAAGAGGCATATAAAGCTGGTAAAGTTTTTTTGCGAAAGGAAGGCGGTTTATACGGGATGTAAAAACGCGGTGGCTGTTAATTAACCCGGATATCGCTTTGGGGTTATACACATGGGTATAAATATCCGCGTCGGGAAACATCTCAAGCAGCGCTTCGAGCATTTTTTCCCCGCCGCGCATGTTAACAAGCCAATAATGTATTATTGCGACTTTCATTATATTATTTTACCGCTTTTTTGTGATACGCGGAATGTCTGTTCCCTGCCATGTAATAATCAAAGGTTTATCGTTGATGTTGACAGTCTTGTCAACCGGCAAGGCGGTATTTAACCCTGTGGAAATATCGTGAATCAGGGCAGTTTCCGGAAGATTTAGATCAATCTTTTGAATACGTCTTTTGTCATTCCAAAGTATAAGAGTATTGTTGCCTGAAATACCGTCGAGGAAACAAAATGAAACAATATTTGAAGGTATGTTTTCTCTATGAGGTAAGTCAGGAGCGTAACGCGATCCCGGCAGATAACGCGCGCACAGTTCATAAGCCCAAGAGCCGGCTTTTCGGCTGAAATCTTTGTGGAATAATCCAAAATATTTTTCAGAATCTATACTTACCTCTCCTTTTTCTGCTCCATCGGCCATTTCATACCATAACAGCGTCCTTGCTCCTCTGGCTGCCGCCCCGGTAATGGTTTTTACTATGTACGCGGGAAATTCATTTTGGGAAACTTTTGTAGGGTACCATCCGCCTGTTGGATAACCCATTTCCGTTACCCACACAGGTCCTGAATAATTAATTTCCGAAAGTGTCTTTAAAAAATTATCATAGATTTTCATGGCGCCGGAAGGATTAACAGCGTATGGATGAAAGGCAAGGGCGTCAAGTCCTTTTATGGCTTCGGCACTATTCATTTTTTTTATAAAGCCCGACGGGCTGCGCCAAAAGGCACCGCCTAAGATATAGGCATTTGGATCGGTTTCGCGTATTTTGTCAGCCGTAAGCCTTGTTAATTCATAAAATTCGCTGTCTGTTCCTTTCCAAAATTGTAAATTTGGTTCGTTCCAGATACTCCATGCGTCAACCCGGTCCTTATAACGAAGAACCGTTTTTTCGACATAACGTAAAAAGAAGGGGATATCTTCCCGCGATATATATTTTTTCCCTTTCGGGAATAAATAATCCGCTGAATAAGCCAGTACGGCGATAATCTTCTTTCCCCGGTATTTTGCTTCGTTTACATATACATCGTAATCATAAAAATCGAAAAGGTCTTTTTCCGGTTCAATATAGTTCCAGTAAAAAGTATTTAGTATCCATTTGCATCCAATTATATTCAACAGTTTCTCTTCTTCCGGTTCTCCGGTTCTTGCGGCATGGACTATTCCAAAAAAATCTTCAGGAATGGTAACCTGTCCGCCGGAAGGAAGCGGAGTGGATGAGCAGGAAAAAACAAACATAGAGAACAGGATACAATAAAAACATGCCGCAGATAAAAAAAATCCGCCGAGTTTATTAACAGGACTGTAATTTATGATCGTTGATTTCATTCAAAAATCTCCTTCCAATTCCTGGATAAAAATATTATTCTTTACTTAATTTCATTCATATTTTGTAAAATAATCGAAGCGGTTTTTTCAAAAGTATATTTTAATAATAAATCATCGGGTAATACAGGGGAAGACGGCGTTTTATTTAACAGTAGTCCAATCATTTTTTCTTTAAAGTCTGACGGGTCTGCGCTACGGAAGAATGTTACAGGGAAATCGGCATAAATTTCTTTTAGTACGGGAATGTCGGAAATCAGCGCGTGAGTGCCTAGAACCATCGCCTCAAGCGGCGGAAGGCAAAAACCTTCGTACAATGACGGCTGAACAAGCAGGGAAGCGGTACAAAGATGTTCCATCAGCTTTTCATCGGAAATAAAACCTGTAAATGTTACCGCGTTACCGCCAAGGGATTCGATTTTTTGTAAGACCGTATTATCGGAAGTGCGAAAATTCTTTTCTTCGCCGATGACAACCAAACGGTGCGGCAAACCTTCGCTTCTTGCCTGACCAAATGCTTCAAGAAGAATATAAAGCCCTTTGTGTTTTTTTATATTGCCGACAAACACAATGGTTTGCGTTTTTTGTATGTTTTTGTTATTGGCGCGGAATGAAAGAAACGCCGGTTGAATCGCGGAATAGGTGACAACAACCGGTTTTTCTGCGCCAAGGTGATGTTGTATTCTTGATTTTGAAAATTCGGAAACCGTAAAAATATTTTGCGATTTTTTATAAGCCCTGCGGTAAAACCATATACGCGCGATAAGGCCGATTTTTGATGTTAATTCCGGCATATCGGGAAATATAATGTCGTGAATGGCGGTGTAAACGGGAATATTTACTCCGTTCGGAACATTGAAAAAAGGCGATAAATACGCGTTTGCCCTGTTGATCCGCCGCGCTGTTTTTAACGGGAATAAAAAAATTTCTTTTAAGGAAAAAGGTTTAATATCGCATTCAATTATTTTTACGTTTGTATTTGAAGTATAACATTGCAGCCGCGCGGAATCTCCCAGTAAAAGAAAATCGTTCCCCGATTGCAGGAAATACGGCAGACATTCACGCAGGTATACCCCTATCCCGCTTGCGTCTATCATCCGGCAGTCAATGCAAATGGTCATTTTTTCTCTGAAGCGGGAATCCAGTTTTCCGCTTTAAAAATATTGTCATGGACATAATAGTCTTTGTCGGGATTAAGACGGAATTGAGTTTCATCCTTGTCTGAAACATGAATAGACCCTGATATGGCAATATACAAGGGCTCATTTTTTCGTTCAAGAGAAATTGCATTCCCGGTGAACGGATTTTTCGGGTTTTCAATTACATTGACAAGAGAAAGATAAGGCGCGTCCGCGTTGGACATAAAAGACATGTCGGTTTTTATTTCACCTGTAGCGTAAAAATCCTTTACCATCAAAAGAGGGTTAAATTGATCAACATTAAAAGGAACTCCTATTTTGGTGACAAAGTTTGGTTCAGGTCCGTGATCGGAAACAATAATGATTCTGGTGTTATTGTACACATTTTCTTTTTTAAGAAAATCAAACCAGTCCGCCAGGCGTTTTATTGCGGCCGCGTTTACATGGTATGTTATCTCTTTTGAGAAACGGGTGTTGCCGTAATTTGTAACTGTAATTGCGGGCGTATAATCGGGAGCCTGCAAAAAAGAACCTTCATGAGTGGTATTGTTTGTCATAATAAGGGCGGTATTATTATTTTTATTGTTAATTTCCGTTAATCGCGGCAGATAATCAAGTACGGCATATCCGTTTAATGTCAAACGAAGGCGCTGTCCTGAACCAGGGGAACACCAGCTGCCGTCCATGTATATTGGCTGCCTGAAAAAAAGCGGCAATCCCTTAAAAAGGCAGTACCAAAACATATTACGTTTTATGATGTCTCCTGTTTTTGGAAGCCGTAAATTATTTTCCGTTAACCAAATATCCGTATATTGCGAATCTGTAATATATGCGTTAATACCCGGAAAATTGTCAAAAATGCTTATATCGCCTTTCCAGTTGTAATTGGCGTAAGGCGGGTCTGTAACACAAACGGAAAAACCGTTTTCACCGAATATTCTAGGAAGCATAACAAGGGACTGGTTGTGTTTTTCTACAAGAGAAATATTTGACCGTTTATTAATCTGTTCCGGCGTATACTCATATCCGCCATACACGGGAGGCGAGCCTAAAGAAGTATAACCGTTAAATGAAACCGTATTGGGATAAAAAGAAAAACCTGAATATGCTTCCTTTAACTCAGAAGACTCTTCAAATATATAAGGAATCAGGACGCTTGCGGCGCGGTCAAGCATTATAACTACTATGTTCTTTCCGGTTCGTGAAAGCTGGAATAAAGGCGGAATTTCCCGCGCTTCTTTTTGCTCTTTTACATAACATGTTTTTAAACTGTTAAATGAAGTATTTATCCTGATTATGTTTAAAGTTGAAATGCAAAAAAGAGACAAAATGCAAAGAGAAACGGGAACAAGAATGATATTTTTATTTTTTAATGTATACAGGATAAATGCGGCGGCTAAAGGGATAAGCAGTATAAAAAGATTAAAAAACGTTTCTCCATTTGAGTGTTCCGGACTTGCGTCATAGATAAAATTTATGGAAATAAGGCCGTAATTGCCGGGGAATAAAAAAACATTAACGATAACGCCGATAGAAACCGCAAGAAATATAACGGAAAAATATTTTTTAATGTTATCGGAAAAAAGAAAGTAAAGGCATAATGACCAAAAAATAAAAAATCCAAAAACCTGAAGGGCGTTGTTAAATATAAAGAAAAGCGGGCTGGTATAGTTGTCAATAAATGAAAATTCCTGCGGTGAGGACGATATAAGCTGCGATGGAATAAAAAGCCCGAACAATACAAAAATCAAAAATATGGAAACAAGAAAGACAGCAAGAGAGTTTGCGGGTTCATATTTTATATCGGCAATTCTGCCGGTTTGTTTCCTGAAAACAACAAAAATCCACGGGATAATGGCGGCGAAAAAGCAGACAAACGCAAGTTTGCGCGCTTTTGAAATGTAACCGTATTTTATCAAGCAGAAAACGGACAATAAAATACAGCATGCTGAAAAAAGAGCCAATAAAAAATGGCGTTTGTATTTGCTCCGTATCCTGTAATAAATATTTTTTACGGCTGAAAATACATTGTTCATTGTCCAGTAAAGGACAAGGGCGGCAGGAGAGTTGTACAACAGGATCAAAAAAAAACCTGCCATTGCGTATAACTGCACTTTGTCTCTTGCGGGAAGTCCTTTAACGTATATTGCACCCGCAAAACAGTTAATCAAAGTCATAACAACAGGAAGCAGGTTAACAGTAAAGCCGCCGATTGAAAACAAAGCGTCCGGCGCGCCTAAATCCTTAATGAATAAAAACGACACATTTTTTATTGTTTCAAGACGGGAAAGATACGAATATGCGGCAATAAAGAACGGGACCTGAATTAACAGCCCAAAACTGCTTCGCAGCGCGTAAATAGGGTGGTAATGATTTTGGCGGTAGTACGCGGATAAAATCATGTACTGTTCGTCGCCTGTAAAAACTTTTTTTATTTTATCCGCTTTTGGCTTTAATTTTTTTTCGGTGTCCCTTTGAAGCCGCTGCCATTCTTCCGCTACAGCGTACAAAGGCAGGCAGAGTACGCTTATGGCGAAACTGATAAAAACAATTGATATGCCGCTTTCTTTGAACAGTTTTTGCGAGAAAAAAAACGTAAATTCAAGAATTTGAGTTATAGGGTAAATAATAACCGTATATAAAATTTCAGCCATTTACAATTTTTGTCATAAAATCAAATACGCGTTTCCCGGCTTCGCCAGGATACTGCCATGCCGTTTCGCGGGCTTTCCTTCGGATCGCTTTAAGGGTTTCGCTGTCTCCCGCGTTTCTTATTATTTCCGTAATGCGCGAAAAATCTTCTTCTTTTAGTTCAATTCCCGCTTCTTTTACAGTTTTAATCTGCCATAATTCATGGTCAAGATCATCCGCGTCATAGGGGCGAAGATCAAAATTCTGGCTTACATACAGTACAGGCCTGTCGCGCAGGAACATATAATCAAAAATGATCCCCGAAAAATCCGAGATCATTATGTCGGCTTTGTTCAGGGAATAAATATTTTCACGCTCAAAGTCCCATTCAACGTTTTTTGATTCTTTGTAACGCGCCTGCAGGCGTTCCAGCATTTGCGCTTCAGATTTTTTTGATTGGGGATGAGGGCGGATAATGACGCGCCAGCCTGACGCGGACAGGGGATCGAGCAACTTTTCACCGTAACGGTTTAAAATGGCAGAAGCGCCCCATGATGGCGAAACAAGCGCGGTAAAAGGATGATTTTCTTCCGCGCTTAAGTTTTTTATCTTTTCGGCGTATACGTCAAGATAGGTGCAGCCTACTGTAACAAGTTTCTTTTCAGGAATGTTACGCTGCTTTTCAAGAGTTCTTATATCCTCAGCCTGATAATCGCCTGTTAAAAGTACGGAATCAAAATAATCAAATGAAAAAAGACGGTATATAGTCGCGTCGCATGGAGCGTGAAGTATGTGCGCGTAATGATTGACCATCTTTGAGCGCTTAAGCTGGTAAACGTCAAGGCCGGGGGTGGTCATAAGGCAGATTCCGGCGCGGAGCATATTAAGACGGGCAAAGGCGCGGTTACCCTCGCCTATAAATTCGGCTTTTATAAAGTTCCATGAAGCGTCAAAAACAGGATCATCCTGCGCGGAAGTCAGGTACAGAAGCACGGTTTTCCGGTTTTCAAATTCATCAAGGACAGGTTTAAAGACGTTCCAATACTGTTTACCTTCATTATATATTACAAAAGAATGATCAACAGAAACGGCATTTGCGGCTTTTCCGCCTGAAAAAAACAGTTTTAATTTTATTATAAGCGCGCGGCCTAAAAAATAAATTGTCGCCGCGGCTCCTATTAAAATTGAGAATAACGCGCTTCCTGTTCCCGGGTCAATGTAAAGCAGGTATAAATTCATTTTTCCGCCTTTTGCCAGTTATTGGGATCAAAAATATTATCTTTTACAATTATCCATTGATCATTATTGATGTTATATGTTTTTCTGCTGTGCTTAAACGGCTGCCATAAATGATTGGTCGTTATATATAACTCTTGTGGCTTTGGATTTTCACGCAGTGATTTTCCTGTAAAAGGGTTTACGGTTTCCGCTATGCCGTCCAGCGCGAGAACGGGAACGTCGGCGTTGGTCATAAGGGACATATTTGTTTGTAATTTGCCTGTACTGTTAAAATCCTTGAATAACAGTACAGGGTTATAGGCCTCCCGCCTTTCATTGGGTATTGACAATTCGGTATCGGCGATTTTTGCGTTCATGTTATGGCCGTGATCAGATACAATTATTATTCTGCTGTTATCGTATACGTTGTTCTTTTTTAATTCATCTAACCATTCTCCGATTTTACGGTAAACGGCGCTGTTAACATGGAAATAGCGATTGTCCGAGAATTCGCCGCTTCCCGTATCCGTTACTGTCCGTACAGGCGTGTATGAGGGATATTGCAGAAATATCATCTCATGGGTTGTCTCATTGGTGATTAACAGGGCGGAAGGTTTTTCGGAATCATAGGCGGTTAGCTGAGGAAGAAAATCCAGGATGGCATACGAGTTAATAAAGTTTTCAATAGATTCAGTTTCTTCGCCTGTTTCCCAATAATGACCGTCGTCATAGACAATTTTTCTCAGGAACGGCGGAGAAATTTTAAGAAAAGAAAACCACAGCGCGTTTCGGTTAATTTTAGCGCCTGTAACAGGAGTGGTCTTAAAACCATTTAGCGAATGCCAAAGCTCGGTATAACGGCCTATGGTATTAAAAGCTTTAATATTATCCCCCCCGTATTTATCATATATACCGGTGTCATTTGTTGAGGCGTAATTGGCAAGAGACGGGTCCGTAACCGTTACCTGAAACCCTGTTTCCGACAAGATTACCGGAAGCACCAAAAGCGCCTCGTTATGTTTGTCAACTAACGGGACTGAGTCTCTGCGGTTCATTTCTTTTGGGGTGTACTCATAACCGCCCCAAAGAGGGGGAACGCCCATCAGCGTATGCATGGCAAAAGAAAGGGTATTGGGAAACCATGTAAAACCGTCAAATTGATCATACAGAGCGGGCTGTTCATCAAAAATCGGCTTTACAAATCCGCCGATTGCCTGATCCGACATGATTATAATTATGTTCGGTTTGTCTTTAGAAAGGTGAAATACAGGCTGTATGCTGGAAATGCCGGATAATTCCGTTTTTTTAAGGGCGGCAAAATTTGAATAACCCTTCTGAATGGCAAAAATATTGTTCGCGCAAAGCGAAGTTAATGAAAAAAAAAGCAGTACGACGGACGTGCTTATTATCTTTATGCGCTTGTTTTTTATTAAAAAAAGGAAAACCGCAAAAAACGCCAATGTTAAAAAAACACTTGACACGGACGCCGCTTTTGAAGCGTTTAGGGCGCTTAATGAATTGTTAAACGTGAAAGTGTTGGAAATGGCGGAAAAGTTTTTCTGAAACGCAAAATTATTAACAAGGGCGGCTGTTAAAATTGTCCAAAAAAAAAGCGTTAAAAAACTTTGAAAGTTTTTGCCGAAAAGAAAATAAATGCAAAGCGGCCAGAAAAGAAAAAAACCAAAGAATTTAAAAAATGTAATTAAAACAAAAGGCAGAGGAGATTGATACGCGTCGATAAAACTGAATTCCTGGGGCGATGAGGCGATTACGGACGACGGGATTGAAAGCCCGGCAAGAATTGTCAAAGCCGCGCATAAAGTAAAAAACAAAAAAAGGCGGTGCCTGTAATTTTCCGTCAATGGAGTTAAAAAAAAGTTTTGAAGGCGGATATACAGCCCTTTCAGAACAGGAACAGACAGCGCCAATAAACAGAATAATGACAATATTAACCGTTTTTTTAACATGCCCCCGTTTAAAAAAAGCAGATAAAAAATAAAGAGAACTGCGGCGGCGCATAAAACAAAATACAGTATTTTCCGGGGATTCTTTAGTTTGTAAAACACATTTTTTACAAGCGAAAGAATGTTGTTCATTGTCCAGTAGAGTACAAGGCCGGCCGGCGAATTGTAGAGCAGGACAAGAAAAATCAGCGCCAGAGCGTAAACTTGAAGTTTGTCGCGTAATCCCAGATTTTTTGTGTATATCACTCCCGATATACAGTTTATTGCGGTCATGAAAACAGGCAGCGCGTTTACCGTAAAGCCGCCGAGCTTAAACAGCGCGTCCGGTTTGCCTAAATCCTGAAAGAACAGGAAAGAAGCTCCGCGTAACGCTGAAAAATCAGATAAAAACCGGTACGCGGCGATAAAAAACGGAATTTGAATAAGAGTATTCAGGGAATTTCTAAGAGAGTAAATCGGATGATAGCCGTTTTGCCTGTAATAGGCCGACAGGATCATGTATTGCTCATCACCCTTAAATACCTGTTTTATTTTTTCTGTTTTTGGTTTTAGTTTATTGATTATCTGACGTTCGGCTTCCTGCCATTTTTCGGCGATAACATAAAGGGGAAGGGACAAAAAAGTTACGGCTAAACTAACGCCTATTACAGAAAGACCGGGTATTTCAAATACTTTGTAAATCAGGGTATATACAATTTCTATAATCTGTTCAATGGGAAATATGATGACGGCGTATAAGAAATTTAACATTGCAATGAATCCGCAAATTCTTTTAATTTACCAAAAGTTTTAACCGTAATATCCCCGACGGGCTTGTTATTTGCAAGAAATACGGGAATACAGCCAGCGTTAATTCCCGCGTTAACATCGCGCATGTCATCGCCTACCATATAAGACAGAGAAAGATCGATATTATATTTTTTTGCCGCCTGAAATATCATTCCCGGTTTTGGCTTGCGGCAATCACAGTCGATCTTGTACTCAACTCGTTCGCCGGGAAACCCTTTGTCGGGATGATGAGGGCAGTAAAAAAGATCGTCGATATACGCGCCATGCCTGCCCAAATCGGTTTCCATCTTCATGTGAATCAAGTCAAGCGTTTGGAAATCCACGTCTCCCCGGGCTATTACAGGCTGGTTTGTAATGACAATGGCAAGGTATCCAAGACTGTTTATTTTTTTGACCGCTTCCGCGGCGCCTTCGATTAATTCAAAATCTTCTGGTCTTTTGATAAAGTCATTGAATATATTGATAGTGCCGTCCCGATCCAGAAAAATACATTTTTGCCTGACCGACAGATTTTTCTGACTTACAATCCCTTTTTCAATATCGGAGGTAACTTGCGCGAAACGCTCCGGCGTACCCATGTCCTTTATGTATTCGGGAGTAGAGTAGGCGAAAATTTTACCGCCGGAAATAGAAGGTTTAAGCATGTCGCGGTCAAGATCGATTTTTTCTTTTGATTGCGGACAATTCTTTAAAAATTCGGTTGAAATGATATGAATTCCGGCGTTCACCTGATTTTTGTAATAAGTGCGCTCGTCTTCCTTGTTCAGCCAGCGCGTTACCTGATTGTTGTCGTTGCTGAAAATAACCGCGCTGTCGAAGGGGTGGCTGTTCGGATGTACCGCAAGCGTAACATGGGCGTTCTTTTCACGATGGAAATTTATCATACGTGAAAAATCAATGTCAAAAATAATGTCGCCGTTTAATAAAATAAAATCGTCTGAAAGATTTTTTAATTTGTATAACGCGCCCGCGGTTCCAAGCGGTTCCGTTTCGGTAAAGTAAGAAATACCGCACCCAAAACGGTCGCCGTCGTTAAAATAATCTTTAATGTACTGTCCCAGATGTCCAATGACAAGAATGATCTCCGTTAAGCCGTTTTTTTTCAGGCAGTCAATCTGATGTTCAAGTATCGGCTTGCCGCATATCGGGATCATCGGCTTGGGAATATCGCTTGCTATTGAAGATACGCGGGTCCCTTTGCCGCCGGCCATTATTACAACTTTCATTAAAAAAAATGATTCTCCAGCATCTGGCACAGGCAGTGATATACAGGCAGGTGCAATTCCTGTACTTTGTAAGTTTCCGTTTCAGGCACGATAATATTTACGTCCGCGTACTTTTTTAACATTCCGCCTGTCCCGCCTGAAAGGGCGATGATTTTAAGTTTTTTCGCCTTTGCTACAGCCGCGGCATACAGTACGTTTTTTGAGTTCCCGGAAGTGGATATAGCGAGTAAAACGTCTTTTTCTTTTCCGTAACCGTAAACCTGCTGGGCAAATGTGATATTCCCGTCAATATCGTTTATGCAAGCGGTGTTAAGCGACGCGTGGCCGGAAAGCGCTATTGTAGGAAGTCCCGGTTGTATGCGGGGAACAAGATATTCGGCAATTTCGGTATCAACTTTTTTTATGTCGGTAATAAATGATTCAGGAAGATTTCTTTTTTTTGAAAAGGTTTTCATTAATTCACCGGCGATATGCTCCGCGTCCGAAGCGCTGCCTCCGTTGCCCGCTATTAATAATTTCCCGCCGTTCTCGTATGAACCGGCAATAATGTCAAACGCCGCGCTTATGTCATTTTTAACTGATTCCAGCGGCGGATAACGCTGAATCAGCGTATTTATATAATTTATTTCCGTATTCATGATAAATACTCCTATAAAATTAAAACATTTTTAATTCAATCGCCACGCCTGAGTTCCTATCTCGGTAAAGCTTGGCGTAAGTACCATTCCCTGTTTTTCCTTGAGCGCCCTGGTTAACGCAATCTTTCTGCAGGGATTACAGTATATCATCATAAAACCGCCGCCGCCCGCGCCTGAAATTTTTGCGGATTCCGCTCCGTTGTCAAGCGCGTATTGGTACAATTCATCTAAAAAAGAATTGGTTATTGATGAAGCGGCGTTTTTTTTAGCAAGCCAGCCGTTTAAAAGACAGTCGGAGAACCCCTTAAAATCTCCCTTCAACAGGGCCTCTTTCATGATTAAAGACTGCCTTTTCATTTCGTGCATGCTTTCAATGCTTTTAGCGTCGCCTTTTTGCGTATGTTTAATTTGTTCGTCAATGATATTCGCGCTTTCCCTTGAAACGCCGGTATAAAATAAAACAAGCGACGCCTCGATCTCATTTCTGATCCAGCGTTTAAGGCGGAGAGGATTGACAATTACGCGCTCATTTTCATAAAACTCCATAAAATTAAAGCCGCCGAATGTCGCCGCGTACTGGTCCTGTTTGCCGCCGGCAAGGCCTATGTCCTCGCGTTCAATCTTGCAGGCAAGGGCGGCAATGTCGTATTCGCCTAACGGCAGATTAAGCCATTCCTCGAAAGCCTTGATTATCGCCACGACCATCGTGGAAGACGAGCCTAATCCTGAACCTGCGGGCGCGTCGGAATAAGTGGTCATTTTGAAAGAGAGAGGTTTTTTTACAAAATCAGATATAATCCTGTTGTAGATACCGCAATGCAGCGGAAGGGAAGGGGAGACGGAAAGTTTTTCGCAGGAAGAATATTCTTCCTGTCTGCCCAAATCGGCGGCGGTAAATTCTATTTTGCCTGAATCATTCGGCTCGATTGTGCAGTACGCGTACATATCTACTGTGGCGTTTAGCACATAACCGCCGTAGCGGTTGTAGTAATCGGCTATGTCGGTTCCGCCGCCTGCAAGTCCAAGACGCAACGGGGCTTTAGAACGGATTAACATATAACCTCCTGTTTTATTTTAGTCGTTTCTTATAAAAAGCCTAAAACCGTTTTCATTTGACAAAAGACGGTATTCACCGTCCATCATTTTTAAAATTGGCGTATGCCAGTCATTCATAATTTGATCAATTCCGTCTTTCGCGTTGAATATCGCGATAATGGCCGGTTTATTCGATGTAATGTCGGAAATAAATTCGTCTTTGGCGCCGGGTATGTGATCCAACCCTGAACCCTGATAACAGTATTTGGACGCAATGCCTCTTTTGGTAAACGGGTATATATAGCCGTTATACCCCAATGATATTATCTTATCGCCGGGTTTTGTGTTTTCATCTACCATTTTTCCTGCTTTGACAAGTTGGGAGCCGGATTTATCAAAAATAATTTTTGACATGTCAAAAAGATATTTGACTAATCCTTCGGAAAAGACAAGACAAAGAAACAAAACAAGAATTGTGTTTTTCGCTTTTATCACGGAAAATTCGGAATCAAGGATATTAATAATAAAAACAAGCGCGGGAATAAAAAATGGAACTAAAACCATATTGTAATGGCTGTCGCCGCTTGAAAATGAAAGAAACAATACCATTAAAAAATATGATAAAGCGTAACCAACATAGAAATTAAAGTTTGCCTGTCTGAATTTTGTTATTATCCAGAAAACCCCTGTAACAAGCGGAATTATGGATAAATTTCTGCCTAATACAACGTAAATATTTTTAGTTAATTCTTTCAAACCGCCGCCGCTGAAACCCTTTGCCGCGCCGCCTGAAATAACCTGAATCAGGAAAGCGTCCATAATCCCGTATAGTTTCAAATAAAAAAATAAAGGGACAAGAATGATGATGATTCCAAGACAGAAACCGGAAATATATTTGCAAAGACGGGCGAATCGGCGTTTTATTATTTCTTCGATAAAAATCACTATGCAAAAGCCCGCCCATAACGGAAACATATTAAGCCTTATCGAAACGGCGCAGGCAAAACAAAACCCCAATATAACAAGTTCAACAAAACTTAAGTCATGTTTTTCTGAAAAATAAAACTTGGTAAAAAGGTACATGGAAATCATCAGGAAGGGCAGGGAATATTCTTCCGTTCCGGCATTGACGGTGAAAAACGCAAGGAGTACAACAAAACCGAACACGGTTCCCAGCAAAGCTTTGTTCCGGCTTCCAAAAAACAACGTCGTTTTATAGGCAAACAGCACCGTAATGAAAAGTAAAATAATTTCGGTAATCCAGATACCGGTAAAACCCCCAAAGAACATGCCCGGTACGCTTAAAAGATAGGCAAGCGGGCCTTTGTTGTCTACAAAATCCCTGTACGGCAGCTGCCCCCGAATTATTCCCTGAGAGACGGTTATATATACAGACGAATCAACATGCATCCGCCTGAAGTTAAGCGGATTATAGGTTGAGGAAAACGCCACGGCAAACGCAATGATAAAAAGCAAAATATACGTTTTCCTGCCTTTATCATGATTGTCAGTTAACATTCTTTTTCCTTCTGAAAATTACCAGTTTGGAAACAATAAAATTAAAAACCATTCCCGCCGCAATTCCGCAGGCCTGAGCTATAAATTTCCACGGTAAATTAAACCGCGTAATCATAAAACGCATTACGATAATATTTATCGCAAGTCCCAATAGCGATCCGCAGACAAACATGAGCCATTTTTTTATTGACAGTTTTTCGGCATGGTTTTCCCGTTTGAATGACCATTTGTGATTGATTATATAATTTTGTGTTACGGCGATCATGAAACAGCCGACACTTACAGGAATTTCCCGCATTTTAGCAAGGTCGGCGCATAAAAAAAAGATTAACAGGTTGGTAACAGTTCCCAAACCGCCTGTTATAGCAAATTTAATGAATTGCTCAATGGCGTTGGTTACTTTCAATTCTTTTTTAATTTTCCAGATATTGACAAGGGCTTCCAGAAATATTTTCTTTGACATTTTGGAGTTTCCGCGCTTCCTGTCGGGAAACAGTATTGGAATCTCCTTTACGGCGCATCCGCTATGGTATGCTTTGAATTTCATCTCAACCTGGAACGAATACCCTTTTGATATTATTCCGTCCAGTCCAATTTTTTCAAGCGCTGTTTTACGCCACATATTAAAGCCGCCTGTCAGATCCATTATTGGGCAGTCTAAAACAATCCTTGAATACAAAGAGCCGCCTTTTGAAATCATGTTTCTGACAGCCGACCATCCTTCAACGCCGCCGCCTTTAATGTTTCTTGAGCCTATCACAACGTCATAAGTTTTTATTTGTTCAAGCATCTCCGGTATGTATTCGGGGTTATGTGAAAAGTCCGCGTCCATTTCCAGAAAAATACCGTACCCTTTGGGAATTCCCCACTTAAAACCTGCAATGTACGCGGAGGCAAGTCCCTGCTTGCCGCTACGTTTCAGGATATGCAAAGCGGGGTTGCCCTCCGCGATTTTTTCAACAGCCGCCGCGGTTCCGTCCGGGGAATTGTCGTCTACCACAAGAATATGCGCGTTTGGAACGCTGGAAAACACCTCTTTCACAAGAGGCGCGATGTTTTCGATTTCGTTATAGGTGGGAATAATTATAAGTAATGAATTACCGGACATTATTAATATTTCCACCCGATGGAATCAAGATAATTTTTTAGAACTTCGGCAAACCTTTTCATCTCGTGCGGTTTAATGTCGCCGATATTCGCTATTCTGAATGTGTTTATGTTGCCGAGTTTTCCGGGGTAAATCGTGAATTCATGTTTGCGGGCAAGATCGTGCAAATCATCAAAACTGTATTTCGGAGTTTCAGGGTCAAAAATCGCGGTTATTAAATGTGATTGATCTTCTTCTTTTACAAGCATTTTTAAATTAAATTTTTTAACCGCTTCAACAAGAATACGCCAGCATTCGGTGTAACGCTCCCAGCGTTTTTCCACTGTCTCCTGTTTTGTTTCAAGGATCGCCTGTCTGAGGGCGTAAAGCGTTTGAACCGGCGGAGTAAAGCGGGTTTGTCCTGTTTTGGTAAAATGAGCGTATTGATCATAAATATTAAGATAATAATTACGCATGGGAATATTTTTTGTTTTGTCAAGCTCGCCCTTTTTGCAGATAACAAAACCGACGCCCGCCATTCCCTGAATATTTTTGTTGGAAGTGGAAGCCATAAAATCAATTCCAAGTCTGGAAAGTTTCATCGGCATTCCCGCATAAATACTTACCGCGTCAACTATCGTAACCATGTTGTATTTCTTCGCGAGTGGACAAATTATATCAATGGGGTTAAGCAGGCCTGTTGTCGTTTCGTGGTATACAATGCCAAGATGGGTATACTTGCCGGTTTTAAATTCGTTTTCAAGCGCGTTAATATCAATTCTTTCATAAGTTGAACTGTTAAAAACAGTATGGTTTATTTTATAAACAGAGGCGATTTTCGCAAGCCGCTGACCGTAAGAGCCGTTATCAACAATAAGAATATTTCCATTTTCCGGAACACAGGAGGAAATCATCGCTTCATCGGCGGCGGTACCTGAACCGCCGAAAAATACCGTTTCATATTCTGACGCGGCTGCGACGACGGATGTAAGTTCCTGGCATATCCATTTCATCACGTCGCCGAATTCTTTTTCACGCGGGCATATGTCGGCGCAAACCTGCGCGTATTTAACGCTGTCGCTCGTTGTCGCGGGACCAGGATTTAACAGAACTTCTCGGCGTATTTGGCGTAACGATTCATTTTCCTGAATATGCGGCAGGATTTCATTTTGCGCCATTTCAAGGTGGCTTTCGTCGTCAATTTCGCGCCACGCGTAATATTCAATTTTACGGATAAATACAGGATTAGAGTCAGTACACGCCATGATTGCGTGTTCATAGTCAAGCTTGGGAAGTTCGGCGCGTTTTTTTTCGTAATATGCGCACATTGCCGAAAGGAGCGGTTGTGAAATTTTTGTGATTCCGACAAGTTCGCCGTAGGTAGAAGATAATTCCGCTTTATTTTTTGAAAGCGCTTTCAAAAAAAAGCCGTTTGCCGCTTCAAGAGGGGAACCGCGAACCGCGTACCTTTGGTACGGTGGTTCGACGCCATTCGGGCTCGGTTGAGGTTCAAGATACACTTCGTCGCCTGAATTGGTTGCGCCGGAAGCGAGAATAACATTTTCATGAATATCATTGCATAGGACGGTAAGCCCTATGCTGTCGTAGATTAAGTCGGATTCCAAAAGCAAAAAATCATCGGTTACATAAGGAGCGCATACGCTCAAGGTAGCCATACTGCTTGTTGTTTCGTAATCGGCGCTGAAAGCGGTTTGTATGGCGGGATATTTTTTCGCAAGTTCGTCGTATGCTTCAGCGCGATAACCCGTACCTATAATGATTTTTTCAATGCCGCAGGCAAGCAGTTTTTGAACCGACCACTCAACAATGGCGATTCCGCCCAATTCAAGAAATCCTTTGGGCATTGAAACCGTTTTTTCTTTCAGACGCGAACCAAGACCCGCCGCTACAATAACAGCCTGTTTTATCATCTTTGATCCTCAATAAATTTCATAAACGCCGCTTTATTTTCCTGAGGCGTTGACTTTGGTCGTCCCAAATCCTTACGCGCGCCTTTCTTTACCTTCACTTCGATAAATGTAAGCCCTTCGTGTTTTTCCGCAAGAATTTTTTTTAATTCTTCTTTTGTTTTCGCCTGATGAACTCTTGTGTAGCCGCAGGCGCGCGCGATGGCCGGAATATCAATAAAGGGCGCAATAGTCGGCTGTCCGCCGACAGAGTCGTGAGCGCCGTTATTAAGAACAATGTGGCAATAATTGCGCGGTTTTTGCGTCCCGATTGCGGCTAATGCCCCCATGTGCATAAGCGCCGCGCCGTCTCCGTCAAGGCAGGTAACCTGCAACTGTGGTTTTTGAAGGGCGATGGACAGCGCGATAGAAGACGCGTGTCCCATCGATCCTACGGTAAGAAAATCGTGCGCGTGACCCGCGTTTGTTTTATCGCGTAACTCGTACAGTTCGCGCGAAATCATGCCGGTTGTGGAAACTATAATTCCTTCCCGGTTTGCGATAATTTCCTCAATTGCCTCTTCGCGCGTCATTACCGCTGCATGTTCTTCTTTTTTTTGAAGGGTATAGGGCGCGAATATGTCTTTGCGTATAACAAGCGCGTATGGGGAACCTGTTTCGGAAATTGTCTTAAAACAGGTTTCAATCTGGCCGTTTACAGCTTCCTCTGTTTTTTCAAGTACCGCGTAGGGTAAACCTAAGCTTTCAAGCAGAGAGCAGGTAACCTTTCCCTGTTTTACATGCTGAGGCTCGTCATGTACGCCCGGCTCTCCGCGCCAGCCGATAACAAGCAGTAAAGGTATGCGGTAAACGTCGTTATCCGCAAGTGAGAGCAGAGGATTAACCGCGTTTCCGATGCCTGAATTTTGCATGTAAACAAGCGGAATGCGGCTTGTTGCAAGATGATAACCGCAGGCAAGACCGACGGCGGCTCCTTCGTTTACCGCGATAATGTGGTTCTGCTTGTCGGCGTGATCCGTAATATACGCGCAAAAATCTTTAAGGAGTGAATCGGGCACGCCTGAAAAAAAACCGACTCCCTTTTCCACGAGCTTGTTATAAAAATACGCCGCTTCTATCAATTATTTGCCGCCGGGTATTAATTCAAGTATTTCTTTTATAGGCATACAAACCGAATCCGCTTCCAGCGAACGCTCGTTTTGTAAAATCATTTTTGCGGTGTTGACCATCGCGGGATACGCTGAACGTAACATGTGGTTTGCGTAGATAACGATATTCGCGCCCCATGAGGCAAGTTCTTTTTCTGTAAACTTGTTATACGTTGTCGGAACCAGCACAAGCGGCACGTGCGGATATTCGGCGCGGAAAAGTGAACAGAATTCTTTAATGTCCTCGCCTGTTTTTTCTTTGCTGTGTATCATAATACCGTCGGCTCCGGCTTCGACAAAAGCGCGCGCCCTTTCAAGCGCATGAGAGACGGGGAAACCTGCAATCAAACTTTCAAGACGCGCAATGATCATAAATTCCTTTGTAACCTGCGCCTGTTTGCCGGCTTTTATTTTCCCGCAAAAATCCGGGATGGGGCTTAACTCCTGATTTACATCGGTTCCAAAAAGCGAATTTCTTTTTAGGCCGGTTTTGTCTTCTATGATGACCGCGGACACTCCGTTTCGCTCAAGTGTTTTTACGGTAAAGGCAAAATGATGGCCGCCCGTATCGCCGTCAAAAATTATCGGCTTTGTCGTACACTCAAGAATATTGGTCAAGTCCTGAAGGCGGGTAGTAAGGTCAACCGCTTCGATATCAGGTTTTCCCTTGCTTGTAGAATCTGTTAAACTTGAAGACCACATTCCGTCAAAACTGTGAAGGCCGTCTTCTTTTTCAATTTCAAGATTTTCTATTATCAAACCGGACAAACCCGAATGCGCTTCCATAATTCTTACCAGCCGTTTTGTCTCAAGAAGCCTGCGCAGTGTTTTAAGGCGAATGTCCGGCGTTGTCCCGATGGAACGTATCGCTTCGTTAATTGAAGATGAATTAACTCCGGCTGTATATGGAATCTCGATAACTTCGCCGCCAAGTTCCTTCATTACCGCAAAGACTTCGTCGCGTTCCCTTTGCAAAGGACCGCTTTTCCAGTCGTCTCCGTGAATGATGTAGCCGGGTTTTAACTTTCGCAAATTAGGCACATAACTCCACTCTTCCTGCGGTATTACCCGAAAAACGCCTTTAACGTTTTCAATAACGTCTTTTCTCTGTTCGTATGTTAAATAGGGCAGGCGTTTATGTGATGCGATGGCGGCGTCAGTCAGCAGTCCGACAGTCAATTCTCCGAGTTTTGCGCCTTCGCGGATAATGTTAATTATTCCGGGATGAATAATGTCGCCTCGCATTCCAAGGTATACGGTCTTTGTATTTTTGGTCATTGTGTTAAATCCTTTATTAATTTATATACTTTTTCTGCCGAAGTATCATAGGAATATTTTGCAAGAATTGCGTCCGGCTTTTCAACCGGCCCGCGAAGAAGCGCGTCAAGATCAACATCGGTGTTAAACGGGTCGATATAATGCGCCGTGTCTCCGTAAATTTCAGGAAGGCTCGCCGCTTTTGCGATTATTATTTGCGCGCCGCAGGACAATGCCTCAAGCGGGGTAAGCCCGAAACCCTCATAGTAGGAAGGTAAAATAAACGCTTTGCACTTTGTCATCAGGGCTTTTACTTTTGAATCGTCAAGATAACCCAGAAGGATTATGTTTTTGGGAGTGAGATCATTTAACTCATCAACTTTAACCGTAGGAAGACTAACGCCCGAAATGGCGAAAATCATATCCGGATTTTTTCGGGCGTATTCGATTATCCATTTTATATTTTTACGTTTTGAAAGGCTGCCAAGCGAGAAATAAAACGGTTTTGAAAGCATGGAAAAATCATTGAAAATAGAATAGTCTGCAATTATACTTTTTAAATGCAGCCAACTGCTGTAAATGACGGATATTTTTTCAGGTTTTGCCTTACAATATTGAATAATCTGGTTTTTGGTGAAATACGAAACCGTCGCTATTTTTTTTGCTTTCCTGCTTATTAACCTGTATTGCCAGCGATTATACAAACGAATGATTTTGTCCCTGATAGTGGTAAAATCTTCACTGTAAAATTCACAATAAATGTCGTGAAGAAAAACAATGCCGGAAGCGAAGGGCAGGGCGGTGTTGCCGAATTCAAGGACGGTATATTCCCTGTGTGTGACAAGAAACCATTGCAGGGTAACCATCTGCCACCACAGATGGGACTTTATGTTTTTTTTATGCCGGATCAATTTCAGGTTAGAGAACTCAGGTATATTTGCCGCGTTGTTTGGCACTATTATAGCGATTTCATCAGGCTTACATAATTTATCAAGCCGCATGGTAATTTCATACGCATAACGCTCAATGCCGGTAAGACGGCGGCAGAAAAAATCACCGTTGATTAATATTTTTTTTACGGAATTCATCTTTGCAGCACTGTGCTTTTGTAATATACAGGAACATCTAAAAATTCAGTTTTTAGATGTTATAAGAAGTTTATCATGTAATATACTTTTGTAAAAAAGTAAATTGTAATATTTATACCAATCATGGCAGCCAAACGGCAATTCTCCGTTGTTTAACTGATAAAGATATTCAGGAAAATTCTCAAAAGAGAATTTTACGGCTTCCGTTATGGAAGGGAATTTCCCCTTTTTTTTAATTAATTTAGACCATTTAACATCTTCATTATCAAATTCATGTTGTCTGTGAAATATAAATTTTAACGATTTAAGAACAACGCGAAATAATATTTTGGGTATAAAAAACAAAATATCTTCTAATGAATTAAATGTTATTTCATTATAGTATAAAAAATGAAAAAAACTTATTATGCTTATATTAAAACTGTGTATTGTAATAATTTTTTTAATGTTTCTAAGCGAAAATCCGCCGTTTCCAATGGCCTGAATATTATCAAATTCCGGCATGGTTTTTGATTTATTCAGTTTAAGCCAGGGCGCCCCGATATAGTCATATCCTTTTTTGCACCAATACTCAAGCTCATCCTTGAATACATACGCGTCCAGTTGATAAATCAGCATATACTCATAATTGATAAACCGGCTGTAAAATCTTTTTGAGAGTAAAAGGCTGTTATAACATGAAATATTGGAAAAATATTTTTTACTGAAATATTCGTATTTATATGAAATATTGCTTTCATCGCATATTGTGTTATATACCGTACAATCAAGTTTGTTATGCGTAACAAAAATAATGGGGTGTTTTCCCAATATGGCACAACATTGTTTTAACGATATTATCTCGTATTCTGATATATTTATTTTATATATGGGTATAATTATACAGCACATATATTTTGAGCTGCCTGTATGACTCTGTGGATTAGTGGCATTAATATTAACGGTAACGCTCATTTATTGTCTATAAATGTACTTTTATAAAAAGGTTAATTGAAAAATTATGTATATCTTCATCTTGCCAATAATCTGTTTTATAAAAAAAATAATCCGGATTGATTATTAAATTATATACAAAACCGCCGCCAAGACTAAATACATTTGAAAAAAAATAGACTGTATCCATTCCTATCGCCAGATTGGCTTTCCAGCTCTTAAAATACTTGTCTTCCATCCCGCCGCCGCTTGCAGAATCATAGACCGCTTTGCCGTACAGGAAATTATTATCGGGGTTATTGCGGTGGATGAACAGAGACGACGAGCCTTTTTGATAGTATAACTTGAAGCCAAGATATTGGCTGTTTCCGCCCCATCCGCTTCCCGCTCCCAGCCATTGTCCCATGTTGGTATATCCGTGAATTATTATGTGATGAAAATATGGTGAATAAGGCCATTGAAAATAAAAATCATGTGACATTTCCATTGAGTTACACTCAAAAAATAATTCTCCGTATATCTTGCGAGACGGCAGCACAGGAACAGCTTTTTTAAAACCGATTGTATAAATCAAGGTATGTAATGGGTAACGGATATATCCAAGGGGAAAGCCGTCAATTACATAATCGTCAATTCCCAATTCAGCGTATACTTCAAACCCGACCCGCGTAAAAACCCATGAAAAACCGAAAGATGATTTCTGATCCTCAACTGTGTTATCCTTGCTTGGAAGTATAAATTTTAAATTTTCCCAATCCCATGGAACAAGACATACCCTGTTTACGAAAAGCGTCAAGCCGGGCAAAAACGACGGCGCGTACGCAAAAGCCAGCCCGTGAATCATCGTATAATTATTTTTTTTATCGTAATCAAAATAATCAGATTCCGAGAGCCGCCCTACCCATAACCGGGCTTCAAAATCACCCGCATACCAGTCGATCCATGGAATGGTAATTCTCTGTCTTCGAAGCCCAATGTCAAACTTTGGATACGCGGGCGCGTTATTTGAATGAAGTATAGGATTGAGATAAGCTGGTCCCAGCCAAATTGCCTGCGTACCAAATCCAACGGTAAGCGTCTTCCATGTATAGCGAATTTCAGAATCGCCGAAGTCCCAGTCAAAAAAAGGCTCGTCTCCAAAACGCTGAGGGGCGTCCGCGCCAGCATTATGCGCATATCCCCAGAAATATCCGTATTCACTGTCATAATTTGACGGCATTATGTTAAACGAAGCGTTTTGCGAAAAAGCGAAATGCGGCAGCGACATAAATTCGAAACCGTAGCCTTCAAAACGGACGCCGCTTTTGAACAGCGAGTTAAAACCGCGTCCCTGCCACAATACGCCGTCGTTCTGGCCGTAGGGGGCGGAGGTGTTAGCCGACATGAATAACTCAGGACCGTAAACCTTTAAGCGGAAATCGCCGAACAAAGGATGAAAAACGCCAAGATTTTGTTTCTGCCAGAGATGTTCCGCCGAATCGCCGATAGACCAGACCGAATCAGATAAAGTACGGTAATTGAGGGCAGGACGTTCTGTTAATCCCTGTAAAGCAAGAAAATCGTAGTATTCTTCCTCAACGGATTTAAGGGCTTCCTGAGCGGAAAGGATGGCCGGTAAAAGTAAAAAAAATAACAGGCAGAAATAAAAATATTTTTTTAGCATACAATATTTCCGTTTTCAATCCTGATTCTCCTGTCGCAGCGTTCAACCGTACTCAGACGGTGGGCGATGACAATCAATGTTTTTGTTTTACTTAAGCTGTAAATTTCATCCATGATTTTTTTCTCTGTTTCCGTGTCCAGAGAAGATGTCGCTTCGTCCAATACTAAAATGTTAGGGTCGTCATAAAACGCGCGGGCAATGCCTATTCGCTGCTGCTGTCCGCCGCTTAATTGAATGCCGCCTTCGCCTACAATAGTGTTAATTCCGTCTTTTGTTGCAAGAAAATCCCAGATGTTGGCCATTTGAAGGGCTTTTATTATTTTTTTATCATCGCTGACTGAACCAAAAGAAACGTTTTCCGCGACTGTGCCGTCAAAAAGGTAAATATTCTGCGGAATGTAACCAATCAATTTTCTCCAGCTTTTAATGTTATTGTTATCCAAAGTGGTTTCATCAATAAAAACCTTGCCGGAAACAGGTTTGTGAATGCCTGTTATTATGTCTACAAGAGTAGATTTCCCGCTGCCGCTTTCGCCCGTTATTGCAATTTTTTCACCTTTTTTTATTTCAAGAGAGATCCCGTTTAAAATATTACCGCCCGTTATATAACTGAATTGAATATTTTGCAAATGAATGGATTTACTAAACAATACAGGCTGTGAACCTTCATTCTCCGTGGTTTGATTTAAACTTTCATCGACACTGTCGAGTGTTTTCTGAAAGTAAGCTATTTGGTTTATATTCTGAAGCATCCTGTGAATAGAAGGAAGAATACGGTACAGGGCAAGAGCATACATTGAAATTATTGGAATAACGGCGCTTGCATCATGATAAATTCGTATGATAATTACAACAGCCGCGACCAGAAGTGAAAACCCTATGCTTTCAAGTATGCTTTTCGGCATAATATCCAAAAGATTGCTTATTACCTCCGCTCTGCCGTGTACTTCGATCACATTACTGTAATCTTTTATTATATTTTCTTCGTTGCCTTTTAATTTCACAAATTTATAATTACCAAGCGTTTCTTTAAGAGTACGGTTTAATTTTCTACCGGAAAGAAGCCTTTTTTGGCCTTGTGTTTTGTTTATATTGGTAATAATTGAAAGTAAAATATATACGATAATAACTAATGTAAAAGTAATTATAAGAGTCATTCTCCAGTTAAGGATTATTATTACCGCGTATACCATTATTACGGTAAATATTTCAGAGCTGAATTTAAGGACATTTAAAATAATTTTATTTACATCCATTGATTCGGTATAAATCGAATGGATCAATTCGCCTGAATTTTTTAACGCGTAAACTTTATAAGGCACCGATAATACTGTCTTAAAGATTTTCTTTGATAAATATTTGTACATTCCGGCGGAAAAACGATTCATAAACCATGTAAGTAAAATTGAATATACGGCGCGGAATAAATAAAAAATTATTATCGCGATTCCAAAAGCAATAATAAAAGATTCCGGCGTTGAAAATGAAAAAACATCAAAAATCTTTTTGTACCATCCTGAAGACAGTAATTTTGGATCCGAGGCGAGCGAAATAAACGGCATTATTACTGAAATCCCCAGAGTTTCAACCAGGGAAAAGCCTATGGTCATAATTGTAAGAATGAAAAGGTATATTTTTTGCCTGCGTGTAAGCATCCCCGTGATTTTTTTTATAACGGGTTTTAAAATATTTATTTTTGAAAATAGATTCATGGCTTCCTGATAAAGGTATTCACCCTTCGTTTACCCATTTGTTCGTCAATAGAAAAAATCCGTACCAATGTATAATTCATACGGACGATTGCCGGAATAATCAGATATATCCCATCCGATAGAGGCGCGTAAAAAAAGACTCCGGAAGAATTCCGGAAAAACAATAATCTCAAACCCGCCTGTAACGACAGTATTCTTTAAATTAAATTCGGCTTTGTTTTCAGGGTCGTGAAACGCGGCCATGTCAATAACAGGAGCAAGAAAAAGCTCAAAGTTAAAGACGCGTAATTTAGGATTGTTAAACCAGACGGACGGTAAAAAATTAAAAACCTTAAAAGATAAATCAAGGTTCAAAGAAAACATATAATCCGCGAAAATATCCTTGTCAATAACGCCGCGCAGTACGTCTCCTGCCATAGTGTATCCGTAATCATAAAATAACCATTGGCGGTACATCAGCTTCGTTGATACGCCGAAAAAATTTGTTATTTTAAAATGGCCAATGCCTGATAAAATCAGTTTTTCCGTCCACGGATTTTTATCGTTTTTGGCGTTAAAAAAATTGTAATCAAAAGAATTATAAACGGATACGTCTAATCCTTTTCTGAAATTTCCAATCCAGTCTATTCTGTTAAAGCCCAGATTTTGTTTAAAAACAAGAATAGGCCCCTTCCTTATATCATCTAACGGCCATTTTGCAAATTCATGGGGGAAGACGGCGGAAACGCCCGGAGTAAAAACAACCTCGCCTAAATTGCCCGCGTTGATTCCTAAGGGTATTTTCCATGATATATACGGGTTAGTTGACATATAAAAGCCGTCTTGAAAATTTCCGTGCTCAGGCTTGTATATGTCCGCGTTTTCCTCGTTTATAATAAATGATTCGCTTATTCCGGCGGTAACGGTGGTAAAACTGACCGGCAGTTCTACGGATAATCCCGTGGTATTTCCGTTGTAAATCGGCTGTTCCGTATCGGGACGATAAGTAAAATCATTATAAAAATTTATATTCCAGTTAAGTCCGTAAGCCGTAAAAGGGATATTGGAATCAAGCAAAAAGAAAAAAG
>Ga0268262_10001492_pt1 | contig 28861 bp, 36 predicted proteins | sample TergutNc150P3_FD_190354 | JGI IMG/M metagenome (GOLD analysis project Ga0268262, IMG submission 190354) | Nasutitermes corniger P3 segment gut microbial community from laboratory colony in Florida, USA - Nc150 P3 (SPAdes) (version 2) | ecosystem: Host-associated > Arthropoda: Insects >... | reverse complement strand
ATTTATAGTCTCCGAGCTTGCCGTGAACGGATTAAAAAAAATCGTTCACGGGGCCGGGGGCGTTAATTCAATGATAGTCCAAATATACATGGACTATCATTCATTGCCGTCAATACGCGAGATAACTTTGGACGAAATTCGGTTCTTTTATGGGCCGCTTATTGACGGCTTAATTGAATTACAAAAGGCAAAGGCAAAATCAAAGGGGAAATGAGATGTTAAAGCTGAAAAAAAGCCTATTTTTTACCCTTTTTCTTGTCTTTTTTGGGGGGCCTGCCGCCTTTGGACACTTCCCGGATAGCGTCAACAACCGATTCATCGTAAATATTGGTCTTTCCGGCATGGGTTTTGGGCTGAATTCCGGCGGTTCTAAGCCTCATTTTAGCGGCTCTAGGGTCAATACCGAGAATTGCGGCAATTTCCCTAATAGTCAAACCATTCATAATCAGATTATAGCAGAAAAAAAACTTTTGTCAATATCGTCAAAGGTTATTGACAAACCTTTAACTATATGGTTAAATGTTTCTATAGGAGATAGAAACATGGAAAAAATCATAGATTTTTGGGAAGCGAAACAAGCCCTTGAAATAAAAGGGGTTATGCGGCGTTTACAGCGGGAACAGGAAGAAAGGCAGAAAATACAGCAGCCGGTTAAAAAAGCCCTTGTTATTTCCGCCCTGCCGGGGGAAGCGATACCGCCGGAATATGAGGATTTACGGCCTTTCTTACAAAGGGACGGGATAATTCTTCTGTCATGGGCAATATGGAAAAATTTTGACGATACAGGTTTGGTTTGCAGGGTTAATTGGGTCAAATCTTACAGGAATTTGACGCATTACGCCGCCTCAATAAAAGATATTGGGGGCGTAATTAAGGCTTATCCAGAAGGCAGGGGCGATTATGAATACAGTATCGGCAAATATAAAATCGGTTGTATATGTGAAATAGCCGATACCGTATTTATTTGCGCCCCCGAATTGACCGCGCTTACAAGGCCGTTTTTCATTGAAAAATTAAAGAATACCGGCGTAAACGTCAATTTTGATTTTGATTTCAGCCTCGGTTTAGCGAAACAATTGCAATTCCAAAAACAGATTGAATTGATACAATCTCTGGGATTGAAGGGGGTTCAAAATGCGTAAAACAGAATCCAAATACAAAGCCGTTATAGCCAGAATTGAAACACACCGCACGGAAATGAAACTGGTACAAGAGGAAGAACGGAAGGCAGGCGATATGTTTGTATCCGGCTATAACTACGGTATTCAAGACGGGCTGGAAGCGGCAATCAACATCATCAAAAAAATGGAAGATGAATACTGCTGCAAAATAACGGATGCCTTAGTTAAAAAGGCTAAAAGGGGCATGAAACCGATTCACACCCTGGGATCGCAAGGGGTTCAAAATGCGTAAAGTATGGGAATTGACCGGGCAGGTTTTTGGTACGATTAAGGTTTTAAGTTTTGCCGGAAAAGATAAAGGAAAAAAGAATACTTGGAACTGTATCTGTATACAGTGTAAAAAAAAATATATAAAACAATCAGGTGAATTAAAAAGAACAAACTGTAAGTCATGTTCAGCCAAAAAACACGGATATAGTATGTTATCTTTATATCATGTATGGGCTTCAATGAAAGCTAGATGCATAAATAAAAATTCTAAAGACTATAATAATTATGGGGGGCGTGGAATAACTATATATAACGAATGGGAGAATTTTAATTCTTTTAAAGAATGGGCATTACTTTCAGGTTATAAACAAGGGTTAGAAATTGACCGTATAGATGTTAATGGTAACTATTGCCCGGAAAATTGTCGCTGGGTAAGTAAACGTAAGCAGGCAAATAACAGGCGTAATAATAATTATTTTGAAATTGACGGTGAAACTAAAACTTTATTTGAATGGGTGCGTATTTATGAAATAAATTATTCAACAGTCATAAAAAGATTAAAATCAGGATTGAATATTGAAGATGCATTAAAAATGGAAGTTGATAAAACAAAACAGGCAAAAAGTAAAATAAAATATTTTAATATAAATGGTATTTCAAAAAGTTTATATGACTGGTGTGAAGTTTATGAAATATCAATAAAAACAATTAAGAAACGCATGAAAAAAGGAATGAGTTTAGCCGAGGCATTAGGAGTAACCAATGGGAACGAATAAGTATGCGGTTGCTACGGCGTTTTCTCTCATAGATAAAGCAACCGCGCCGCTTGCGAAAATAGGCGTTAAGGGAAACGCCGTCGGCAAGCAATTAAAAAAAGATTTTATGAAAGCGCAGGATCAGCTTGCGGGAATAGGCAAGGCCGCGAAAAAGGCGGCAATTGGCATTGGCGCGGTGGGCGGCGCGGCGGTGGCAGCCTTTGCCGTAAAGGGTGTTAAAGATGCCATTGAATTTAATACGGAATTAACCAAAATCGCGACGGTCGCGGATTTATCTAACATATCGTTAGGCGATTTAGGCAAAAAAATAATGGAAATATCAAACACGACCGGCGTTTCATCATCCGAGCTTGCTAAATTCCAATATCAGGTTATAAACTCAGGCATTGCAACACTGGATTCCGCTGATTATGTCGCGGCGGCGGTTAAGACTTCAAAGGCGGCGTTTACAGATACGGGAACCGTCATTGACGGCTTAACTAAGGTTATGAATGCTTATCAATTAGAAGCAACACAGGCGGATAAAATAGCCGGGCAGATGTATTTGACCACTACCATAGGGAACGCATCTTTTGAAGACTTAAACAGCTCTTTAGGCAAGGTTTTGCCTACAGCGGCGCGGATGAACCTTAAAACGGATGAATTGTTTGCTTCTATTGCTTCCCTGACGGCTAACGCGGTTGAAACGCCGAAAGCGGTTAAAGGCATCCAAAACATACTTGAAAAAGTACAAAATCCTACCGACTCGGTTTCAAAGGCGGCAAAGAAATTAGGCATAGATTTTTCAGCGGCGGCCCTTGAGAGCAAAGGGCTGGCCGGTTTCTTACAAGAGGTGCAGAAAAAAACCGGGGGAAGCGAAAAGGCAATAATGGAGCTTTTCGGCTCGGTGGAAGCGTTAAACGCCGTTAATATTTTAACTACCAGGGGAGTTGACACTTTCAATCAGGCGTTAGGCGAAATGGGAAACGCGACCGGCGCGGTTGATAAAGCGTTTAATAAAGTTATGGAAAGCCCGGCGCAACGCTGGTCAAATGTTATGAACAGGATTAAAAACGCGGGGATCAATTTAGGAACCTCGTTACTGCCTATAGTTGAAAAAATAATGGGAGTGGTTGAAAAATTTGCGGCCAAGTTAGGTGAAATTGACTTTGAACCGATAGCAAATAAAGCCGCCGAGGTGTTTGAAAAAATAATGGGGTTTGCGCGGTTCATAGGCCGGTTTATAGCCTTAATATGGAAATTGCGGGTTCCCATTATTGCGGTTGCGGCGGCATGGGGAATATACAAAGCGGCAATGATAGGAGCCGTTATCGTTTCAAAAATAATGGGAATGGTAAAAGCCGTTCAAGCTCTTATGGGGGCGCAAAAAGGAATGAACGCAGTACAGGCTATTTTTAACGCATTATTAACAGCTAACCCGATAGGTCTAATAATTGCAGGCATAGCGGCCTTAATCGTAATTATCGTTTTATTGGTTAAACACTGGGATAAGGTTAAAAACGTATTTATCAAAGCGGGTACTCTTATAAAAGCCATTTTTGATTCATTGCCCGGACCCGTTAAAGCGGTGTTTATAGGTATTTTTAATTATATAAAGGCGGTTGTCATCGGGATAAAGAATATATTTTTTGCCTTTGTTAATGTAGTTAAATCAATCTTTGTAGCAATTTGGAAAATAATTTCTGGCGTTTTTACAAACATTGTAACTACAATAAAAAATATATTTGGCGGTTTACTGGAAATTTGGCAGGGGGATGGAAATTTCTTTGTAAAAATATGGAACTCTATTAAACTTATTTTTGTTGAAATATGGAAGGGCATATTTGCCAATATAAAAACTGTCGCAAATGCCTTTTTGGGTATTTGGGAGGCAGTCAAAAGTTATTTTATTACAATATGGGAATCGGTCAAAAATGTTTTTATAGTATTTTGGAAGGGAATTTTCAATGTTGTTAAATCAGTTTTCGGGGGAATAGTTGATTTTGTAAAAAGAAACGCGCTGAATATCATAAACATAATCTTAGGTATTTTGTTTTTTCCGGCTGGCGTTATTATGGCGGTTGTAAGGCTAATAATAAAGCATTGGGACAAAATAAAAGAGGGGCTATTGAAGGTAGGAGAGGGCATAAAGGCCGCTTTTAACAACGTTAAGGATTTTATAGGCGGCGTTTTTAATAAGGCCAAAGACAACGCAGGCAAAGCATTGGAAGGGATTAAAACCGGTGCGGAAAACCTGAAAAACAGCGCGGTAGAAACGTTTAACAAGCTAAAAAACGGCGCGGGCGCGGCTTTTAACAGGGCAAAGGAACTTGGCGGCGCGGCATGGGAAGGAATAAAAGAATTCGGCTTTAAGGCATGGGGCCAGTTGGAAAACCGGTTCCCCGGCATTGCTATTGTCATTAGTACCGTTTTCAACCGGGTTAAAGACATTATTTCCGGCATTATCGAAAATATCAAAGCTATTTTTAACGGTTTCAAAAACTTTTTTAACGGCCTATGGGGGGCGTTAAAGGAAGGCCCAGCCGCCACCGTGGAATATATCAAAAATGCCTTTTTCTGTTTATTTAACGGCATAAAAGAACGGTTTTTCGGGTTCATTGAGGGAATCAAAACCGGCGCGGAAAACTTGAAAAACGGCGCGATAGAAACGTTTAACAAGTTAAAAGACGGCGCGGGCGCGGCGTTTAACAGGGCAAAGGAACTGGGCGGAGCGGCATGGGAAGGAATAAAAGAATTCGGGGTTAAGGCATGGGAGCAGTTAGAAAGCCGGTTCCCCGGCCTTGCCAACGTTATTAGTACGGTTTTCAACCGGGTTAAAGACATTATTTCCGGCATTATCGAAAATATCAAAGCTATTTTTAACGGTTTCAAAAACTTTTTTACCGGCTTATGGGAATCGTTAAAAGAAGGGCCAGCCTCCGTTTTGGAATATATCAAAAACGCCTTTTTCGGTTTATTTGACGGCATAAAAGAAAAATTTTTCGGTTTTATTGATGTTATTAAATCAGGCTGGGAGAGCGTCAAGGGCTTTTTCAGCGGAATAACAAACGCAGTCGGGAACGTTTTAGGCGGAAACAAAAATGTAGTTTCCCCGCAAATTCAAAACATCGTTCCGCCCGCGTTAAAGCAAACAACAACGGCAACCGCCGGCATACCGCCCAATTTGCCGCCCAACATAAACAGGAACAATCAAACATTAACGGCGGCAACGGCTCCGGCAACGCGGCCCATGACAAGGGCTGAACAATATTCATACAGTCAAACAACCAACCGTGAAGAGGTTGACATAGCGGTCAGGACGGATCAGGGAACACAGGCGCGGGTAACGCGCCAGCCGCGTTCACCCAATATCCGTGTCGCGGCCTCCGGGGGCAACGGATGAACGACAATGATTTATTAGAAGCAAAATACACCGCGCCCAGCGGAAAAGAATTTACATTTTTCTGGGAAAAATTATCGCGTACAACGGAATTGAAGACTGGCGTTTTTCTTTTTCCGGATAAAGACGGGGCGCACGTTCAACATCAGGGCGGCGGCGCGGTTTCATACCCTATGATTTGTATTTTTAACGGCGCGGGCCACGTTCAAACGGCGGACGCTTTTGAAGCCGCCTTACTCGAAAAGGACGTGGCTGAATTGCAGCATCCGGTATACGGTATAAAAAAAGTTATACCCACAGGCAGTATTAGCCGGGATAATGATTTAATAAATAACGTAAATGAAAGCCATGTAACAATTACTTTCACGGAAACAATAACGGACAATCCTGTTAGTTTGGAAGCGGTTACGGCGGATAAATTAACGGAAAGTTTTGACAATTTAATGGAAACGGTCGCGGTTGACTTTGCGGAAAATTTAACAATTGAAAATATAAACGAACAATTACTTATTCAATCATCATTAAACGCGCAAACAAACATTTTAAATGACAATCTTTCCGAGCTTGTTTTGAATGAACCTGACTTTATAACTACAATGGGGGAATTAAAAGATAATATAGAAACAATGTTTGATAATGCGGAAAATTTAACAACAAACGCCCTGAATACCGCACGCCTTATGTTAAACACTATGAAAATCCCCAGCCGCGTTAATATAAACATTTTGGAAAAGGCGCGGGGTTATATTGCATTGGCCGCACAAATACAAAAACAATTCAGAAACGATCCTTTTGGAATTAATAATATTAAAAATGCCTTTGCGAGTATTCGGCTAATTCTATCCGGCGCGGTAGCTTCCCTTGCCATTGGATCGGCTCTCGGCATTGCACAAAACGCGGCCAATAACAAACAGGAGGCAAATAAAGGCGGCGGCAATAGCAATTCCGGCGGAGGGTTTTCAAGGGATGAAGCGGTCGCGGTCGCCGTTCAAACAAAGAATTTGTTAAGTACGATACAAAACTATGAGGATAAAAAAATAACAAACAAGAATGATATAAATACTGTTGTTACGCATATTAAAGACCAGCTAAATATAATAAAAAATAACAATGAGGCAAATATATATAATTCCGTTTCTATTCCGCATAGGGAACTAATTAATACAATAAAAAATTTTGAGGATGGTAAAATTGACAAAAATAATTTTAATAGTATATTATCCGCTAAAACAAATGATATATTAAACGCAATAAAAAATGTAAACAAAACAAATAACAGCGTTAATTCAATTATTACCCAATTTGAAAACATATTAAGCAATATTCAAAACATTGAAAACAAAAAGGATGATTACAGTAATTTTGTCGATTCCAACGCAACGGCATATTTTATGTTAAATCAGTTAGTTGACAATTCTATCAATCTAATCATCAACGTCGCGTTATCCCTTCCATTGAAAAGAATAATTAAATTAGGCTATGACAGAAACATTATAGAATTATGCGCCGAAATATACGGCTCGGTAGATAATTTTTACATTGACAAATTGATAATTGAAAATAATTTAAATATTGACGATATGGAAATTATCCCAATGGGGCGGGAGGTATCCTATTATGTCTAAACGGCATACGGTTGTCCCAGGCGATACGTTGGGCGCGATTTCAGTCAGGTATTTAGGAACGTTCTCAAAATGGCGGAAAATTGTTGACGTAAACCCGCAATTAGCAAACAGAAAAACAGCCAATGACGGTTCCCCGCTTATTTTTCCCGGCGATGTTTTAATCATCCCGGAGGAGGTTACGGAACGCCCAGCCGCGCCTCAAACGGCGCAGACAATAGCGTTAAGCGATAAAGAGCAGGATGTTTCTATTATCATTGACGGGAAAAAGTTTACCGGTTTCACCGGCTATGAAATAAATCTTTCCGCCGATTCTTTTGATACTTTTTCTTTTTCGGCTCCCTATGATATTGCGGTTAAAGACATAAAAGACGCAATAACGCCGTTTACTTTTAAGCCTTGCGCGGTTTATTATCTAAGCCGGTTATTATTCAAAGGTTATTTACTAACACCCGATCCCGAACTGCAAGCCGGCGCAACCGAGATAACATTGCAGGGTTATCCGTTATGCGGCGTTTTAAACGATTGTACAATACCGCCGTCAAAATATCCCCTCCAATATTACAATGTAACTTTACAGGATATAGCCGATCCCATAGCTGATGTTTACGGAATAAAAATAGTTTATAAAGACGGCGCGGGCGATCCGTTTACGGAGGTGGGCATAGAACCCAATGAAAAAATTTTAAGTTTTTTATTAAAGCTGGCGCAACAGCGGAAATTCTTATTCACAAATGACGAAAACGGGCGGCTGGTATTCTATAAGGCGGCAAATGAAAGCGCGTTTATGCAATTCAAAGAAGGGGTTACTCCGCTTTTGTCAATATCGCCGAAATTTAACGCGCAGGGTTTTTATTCCCATATAACAGGGCATACAAAAAATGATACATTAACCGATCCGCTTTCATTTACTTATGAAAATAAGTATTTAATAAATAAAGGCGTTAACCGCCATGATACTATAATGGTTGACGATGCGGAAACCCAGGCGGATTTAGAAAACGCCGTTTTAGCTCATGCGGGGCGGATGTTTGCGGATTGCATTGCGTATAACTTAAAATGCGATACGCATTTAAACAGCGATGGAAAATTATTTAAGAAAGGAATGACTGTTTGTATTGAAGCCCCAGGCGCAATGATAACAAGGCAAACTAATTTTAAGGCGCGTAATATTAAGCTATTAAGAAACACTGAGGGGAAAACAGCGGAAATTGATCTTGTTTTGCCCGGTTCCTTTGCGGATAAATTGCCGGAGGCACTGCCGTGGGAATAAATGAATTTGCGGGAAGGATAGGTCAAGTTATAAAACATGAAATTGAAAAAGCGGTCGAGATTATCGCTGAAACACGAAAAGGCTATAACCAAAAAGGGGTCTTATATAATTCATCCGGCGAAGACTCCCCGCCTGTTGAAAATGACAAAATAGTTATTTTAAAAGTAGACGGTTCCGGGAAGGGCGTTATAGTCGGCGTTTTTAATGAAACGCAGGGCGCAAAACCGGGCGAAAAAATATATTTTGCCCGTAACGAAAAGGGGGAAATAAAATCAAAACTTTCCATGCTGGGCAAAGGGGAGGTTTTATGGGAATTGCAGGATTTTTTTGAATTGCTAACAGAAAAGACTATTAAACTTGAAGCAAAGGAAAAAATCGGGATTAAAAGCGAGGGCAATTTTGACATAGAAGCGGAAAAAGGGGTAGCGGTTAAAAGCGCGGATAATTTTGATATAGAAGCGAAAAAAGGGGTAACGGTTAAAAGCGCGGACAATGTTGACATAGAATCTGGGAAAAAAGCAACAGTTAAAGGCGCGGATGTTGAATTAAACGGAAAAGTGGCCGCAACAGGCGGCTCGTTTAAATGCGCCGGGACTGTAGCTCCTACAGGAAGCGGGGCGCTATGCGGTTGCAAATTTTGCTTTGCTAACGGCGCGCCTATAGCGGGTGATACCGCCCAGGGGACTTAATATGGCAATGAACGGAAACGCGATGGGGACGGCGGTTGCTAACGCAATTATTCACCCGGATGCGCCGCCCGAAGTTAAAGCGGCGGTTATTGAATTATGGGGGAAAATATGCACTGAAATAGTAAATCACATAACAACAAATGCCGTTGTACCAGCCGGCATCACAGTAACGACCGCTGGCTCCCCAACAACACAAACCGGCGCAACAACCGGGCCAGGGAAGGTAACATGAGCCAAAACTTTGAAGGTGATTTATTGTTAGCTGAAACTCTTGACGGCGGCGATGTTCAAATTGAAAACGGCCTGTTTGTTTCAGACAAACAGTTTTCAACCGCCGTTTATTTATCCCTTTTCGGCGGCAATGAAAGCGATAACGGGAAAGGAAATAACAATAATCAGTTTTGGGGGAACATTTTACGCGATACAAAAGAAAACGAAAAATTAAGGTCGCGTTTTCATCATATTATAACCGGGCTTCCTATGAGCGTTAAAAATATTAAGGAAGCGGAAAGCGCGGCGGCTATGGACTTACAATGGTTCATAGATGATAAAATCGCGGATGTTGTAAAGGTTTACGGTCGGTCAACCGGGAAAAACAGGTTTAATATAAAAGTTGAAATATTAAAAGACAAAATGAATATATTTGAAAATGAATATTTTTTATTGTGGGGGGCTGGCGATGGCGCAACCTTATGACAATAAAAGCATAGAAGAAATTAGAACCTTAATTATAAGCGGCCTGCAGCAGGAGTTTAATAATAAATTAAGGATTTTGCCTAAATCTTTTGTTGCCATTCTTGCGAAAATACTCGCAGGGATATTTATTATTTTATATAAACAAATAGGCTGGTTATTTTTACAATTATTCCCCAGTTATGCGTATTGGGGGGAGGTGAACGTATTAGGCAACAAAATCAGGCCCTTATTGGAAATAGGAAACCTTATGGGGGTTGGTTATCCTTTTAACGGCACGCAATGGGAGGGGGAAATTGAAGTACAAGTGACGCAAGCGGGGAGGTTTTTAGACGGGGGAACACAATTAAAAAGCCCGCTGAATAATAAAATATACCTTGTCAAAGAAACAATGCTTTTAACGGATGTAACCGGTATAATACCGGTTATTTGCGCGTCCAATGGAACTGCCGGAAACCTTGAAATAGGCGATCCGGTACAATTCCCAGGCTCGCTTTCAATGGTCAAAAAAAATGCGGTTGTATCAAACGTCAGGAAAGTAGCAAAAGATGATGAAATAGAAAGCGAATACCGCCAGCGAGTATCGCAAAGATTTAGAACCCCGCCTATGGGCGGCGCGTTAAGCGATTACAGACAGTGGTCAAACGAAGTCGGCGGGGTATGGAATAGTTACCCGCAAAAAGACTTAAATACCCCGGCTGGCGTTCTAATATGGGTTGCCGGCATCCCGGAACAATATAAAAACAGAATACCGGATAAAGAACTATTAATAAAAGTCGGCAATTCATGCACTTATGACCCTGTAACCACAAAAGCGACAAGAAAACCCTTGTCAGCAATAATAGACCCTAAATTTGACGGAACCTATACTAACATTATGCCCGTATCTGTTGTATTTTTTTCTGTTAATATTTTTGGACTAAAAGGGATAGAAGTTGACGATTTTTTTAATTTATGCAAAGCCGCTCTGAATGATTATTTTTTATCGCGGGAACCTTATATAAGAGGATTATCGGATGACAATAACAAAACAAATATCATTTCAAAGAATAGCCTTTCCAGCGTTGTATACCAGGCGGCGGTGGCGGTTAAAGCTGAATTTGACCGGGTTGAATTATTATATAGCAGGGAAATAATATTAAGTTATACGCTTATTGTGGGCCAGCTTGCCGAAATGGAAACTCTTCAAATATTTGAAGGATTAGATATTGATTTATTGGATGAAGAATAATGAGATTTTTTGATGTTTTTAGAACTCTTTTCCCTTTTTCAAAGATTTTTAAACTGGTTGTAGACAATAACCATAGAAAATTAATAAAATCTTTATCATTTTTGCCGGAAGAAATCAGAACCGAGGCCGAAAGCGTTTATATGGATTTATTCCCATATTCAACAAGGGCTATTAAAAATTGGTCAATGACATTCGCAATAATATTTGGGGGAAAAGAACTAAAAAAACAAAGGGATATAATACAGGCTAACTGGCGGATACACTTAAAAGGCCAGAGCGCGTCATTTTTGGAATATATTTTACAACACCTTGATCCGGGAATCAGAGTGATTGAAAATGTTCCGGTTTGCAATCCGCGCCAGACCAATGTCGGCATGATAGCCGTAAACGGCAATGAAACCATGATCTGCGGCGGTGAAAGGGCCATTAACGGGTTTTATTTAGGGGATAAATACTTTATTCCGTATGTAATAAAAAATGATTTATCAGGATTTTACTCCATTCCCAATGACCCTATTTGGTGGGATACTTGTTTCTTTGTTTGCGGCGGCGTTATACGCGATGCAGAACATAACATTTTATACGCTATGCAGATTAAAATGTCATCAGCATGGAAAAACTATTTAGAATATTTAATTTTAAAAATAAAACCAGTACATAGTACCGCAATAATTTTCATTGACTGGGTAGAGGGGGATGAATAAATGATAATGTTGGATCATTCATATAGCGATTACGTTATTCCAAACGCGCCTGGTTATCCTTTCGGAAAAGCGATAGATGCCACAGGAAAACAGGCCCTTAACGGAACCCCATATAGAGAATTATGGATGAACGATATGAACGGAACACGGCAGGCTATTATAAAATACGCTTATGGGGCATTGGCAGAAATTTCCAATGTACCGGATAATGCCGATAATTCAGAGGTCTTAAACGCCTTGTTAAAAATTATTGAAAACATTTTCGGGCGCGTTCCTACAGTTACCAAAGGGCCTTTTGTCGCCGATATTGATTACGCGCGGCGTTACCAGTTATTTTTTACCGGGGATGTAAATGATAATGCCAAGATATTCTTGCCGGATATATCATCATTGGCAAGTGTTGACGTAGTTGAAATAGAAATATTTAACATTTCAAATATATATTTGAAAGTTATCATATACCCCGAATCTGAATTATTAAATCTCCCTCCGGGGGCATGGGTTAAAATACGGCCATTCCAAACAAGCAGCGTTTCATCCGCCTGGGGCCATACATACCATTATAAAGACGGCATTATGCCAAACGCGCCGGTAAAATATGACAGCGGGGGCCGGATTAAATCATCTAAACCCATTGTAGATGATGACGTATTGCGGTTAGGCGACAGGGATATTTATGTACAAACGCCCGATTTTTCCGATATTTATCAAATGATTAACGAGCTTAGGGCGCGTATTGAAGCCCTTGAAAAAGCCGCGGCGCAGGGCATTGTTAGAAACCCCTTTGTCATAACCTTTTCCAATCTTGACGGAATAGGTTTAATAACAGGCACTTGGAATAAATTAAAAGGCAGCCTTGAATGTTCCTATGCCGGCGGTGGAATTAATATTATTTTTACTAATCTTAATTCCATTAATTTAATTTCAGGCGTATGGAGCCAGACGCAGGGGACGATTGAATGTTAAATGAAAACGAAACAAAAAACTAATAGGAGGAGGCGAGAATGGCTAAACAATTAGGTGATTTGCCGTTAAACGCAAAATTAAAAATGGGGTCGATTTACGGGCAGGCAATGCAATGGGTCATTAAATCGAAATACCACGCAGGATACCCCGCGAGCGCCATTACTATCTTGACGGACAAGATTATCAAATTAATGGCCTCGGACGCGAAAGAGTCGGGCAATAGCGACAGCAACCGCCGGAGTTATGGCAATAACCGCCATATATACTCGAATATAAGGCAATGGCTTAATAAATCAGGATCACCGTGGTATGTGGCGGTGCACGGCGCGGACGCGCCGCCCAATAGCGCCAATGGACGAAATAATGCAAACCCTTATGAAGATACGCCCGGCTTTCTGTCAAACTTCAATGCTGAAGAAATTGCGGTTATGCTTGTAACCACGCTCACGGTAAACAAACACTCTGTGGACGGCGGTGGGCAAGAAACCTATACCGACAAAATGTTTTTGCTTTCAGGGACTGAGGTCGGTTTTACCACCGATACCGCGGAGGGATCAAGGCTTGACGGCTTTGATGCTAACGATTCAAGCCGCATTGCATACCCCACCGCGGAGGCCGTTAATAATTCAAATTTCACTGATAGCAACCTTGCCGCAGATAAGGCGTGCGTGTGGTGGGTCCGTACCCCTTACGCCTCGAACTCAAGCTATGTGTGCTGCGTCAACATATATGGGGCGACGAACCACTACACCTACGCCTACGACGGCTACTACACCGGTGTGCGTGTCGCTTGCAACCTGCCATCTTCAACTCTGGTATCCGATACAACCGATGCCGATGGTTGTTACACGCTTATTTTCAATGAACCGCCCGCCGTACCCGGCTTTATCACCGTACCCGAAACAATAGGAACGGGCAGTACGCCGCAAATATCATGGGGCGCAAGCATTGACCCGGAAGGGACGGCGGTCGGTTATATACTTGAAAGAAGGTTTAACGGCGGCGCATGGGCCGTTATTTATACCGGCCCTGATACCTCATTTACCGACAGCGCGATCCCAGGCGGGAATACCTCGGTACAATACCGCGTTAAAGCCTATGATTCAGCCGGTGTAGAGGGCGGCTATTGTACCAGCGACACCAGGAGTATAGTTACAAGTGTCGCGCCTGGTTTCAGCGGTCAGGACGGCCAGCTAGGAAGCGGCTATTATACCATGCCAAAACCGCCCGCCTATGATTTTTCAGTATCCGGCAACAGCGCGGGGGAAAATTTGTTAATGACTGTAAAGCTGGATGACGTAACAATCCGAACCTACAGCGGGGCCGCCGGTTCAAACGATTCCTTCACGTTTACCGATGATGAATGGATTCAGGTTTTGAACGGGAGCCACACATTAAAAATAATAGCGCAAAACCCCAATTCACAGGTTTCAACCCGCACTTTGACATTTACAAAAAATGTAACGTCAATAGAATTTATCGCGCCGCTGGAGCCGTTTTACGCGGATGATATGCCGACCGAGGTAATCATCCAGGTCATAGGGTTAATGCCCGCCGGCACCGTTCTAAATGTTAAAATCTGTAACAACGGCTATGATGAAGAACCGGCATGGGAAGATTGCACCTTTGCCGTTCAAAACAACCAAAAGCATTTATTTACAAACACGGTTAAGACGGCTTTGAATTGGGGGGTTAAAGTACACGTTAAACTGGATCGGGGAAGCGCGCTCGGACAGGTCAATATTAAAAGCGTCGGGGGAAATTTCAAATGACGGAACACAGGGCAGATTCTATTTTATCCGGGCGGATTGAAGATTTAAAAGCCGAAATAGCGTCAAAGGATTATCAGGTTATTAAGGCCGCCCGGCTGGGAATGGGTATTGACGATTTATACCCCGGCCATACCGCATGGTATCAGCAAAAAATGGATCAGCTTTTTGAACTGGAAGAACAAGAAAAACAGATTAAAGAAGCGGCGTTAAGCGAAAATGCCGGTTAATTTTCGCGGGCGAAAAATTACATTCCTAATTTTTTCATCTGCGAAATAAATATACTTTCAACATCTTGCGCGGGCTTTTCGCTTGCGGGCCTTAACCACGGGTTTTCCGGCGTTACGGTTTCTTCTTTGTCAAGGCCGTATAACTGGTTCATTTTAAATGATACGCGCCCGCCCGATTTTTCAAAGTTTTGAACCGTAAACAGTTTGTTATTATGACGCATAACTAAACCATGCTTGGCGGCAACAGCGGCCTTCCTTACAAGCCACGCGCGGTATGAATAGCCCTCGGCGGAATAGCCCCCGCCGTCAACCTTTTTCAACCTGATTAAATAATGGTTTTTCAATACCGGCGATCCCTTATTGCCGCCTCGCGCCCTGTTTGTAGGTATAGCGAGGTTATTTCCGCCCGCCGCACGCCTCACGCCGCCGGTTTCCTGCCTTGCCATATAATCAGCTTTTTCTGTTACCCCTACCCTTGAAGCAATTTTGTCAAGGGAAATAAAGCGGCTTTTCGGCATTTGTTCAAATTGAATTTGCGATTTTGTAAAATTGTTTCTTAAAGTGAAATTATCCTGTATTATTTGAACGGCGTTTTTCCGGGTTAAAGCGGCCTGCACATTAACGGTCGCTATTGCGCCCGCTATAATCATCTCCTTCATATCTGTAGTTAGAAGATGAAAGTTTTCAGGATCGTCAATTACTAAACGGACTGCGGTATTTGCCATAAATCCCCCTATTGTTTCCCCCGGTGAAACTCTTAAAATAATTCCGGCTGGTTATAGCATATTTTATCAAAAGATAAAAATAATTTAACTAACTTTTTTGAATAATTACCGACAATAGAAACCAATTCCCGCCGCGCCGAAAACAGGGCGGCATCCTGAGTTTTTTCCGGCGCGTCTTTTATTATGTTTGCCTCTTTCTGGTAAATCAGCTTCCTTAATTTGACTTGAAAGCCGTAATAAAAGCCGGTTTCCGCCCTGTAGATGTAAACCTTAATATAATCTCCCGCCTTGTGTTGTTCTATTGCCTTTTCCGGCGGTTTCTTTATATTACCCCATTTATCGCAATAAAGGCGCGCGTATTCCGGCAATTCAACAGCGTCAATGACTGGCGGCGGGGTTTCAACCGGCGTTTCCAGCATCGGTATTTTCCGCCACCTGTTTCTGCCTTGCTTTTTTCAGTTTGCAGCCGAAAAAAACAAGAACCGGATAGCCGTCAATTTTTTTCTGCTTGTAAATAAGGCCGGGATATATTTCCTTGATTCCCCTCGTCAGTTTCGACTGGCTCATATCATCGGCGTTCTGTTCCCCATAGAGGTTGTACAGGTCTTCGGCTTTCACATAGTCAGACATGCTGCCGGTTATTTTTATGTTTTTCTCGGCAAATGTTTTTATGGGAGCTTCGGGGAGACGCGGCATTATCCCCGTTCCGATCACCGCCTTGCGGCATTCCCTGGGGCTTATCATGCCTTTGTCCAAAAGGCGGAGGAGCCGCAGGGAGCGGGCGGGAAAATCGTCCATCAAAAAGAACGGGTACGGATAATTCTTTTTCCATTCAGCCAGCGGGTCCTCCCGGCCCGGCACGGTATAGGTTCCGGTTTTATAGATCGCCGGAAGGACTTCCGTAAACACCCACGTTTTGAACGCCTCGGCTTCCGGCTTGCGGCTCTGGAATACAAGGCGGTAAAGGCCGGGCTCATTGACGAGATTTACGCCTGCGGTCGCGTGTTGAAAGCCCAGCGTTTTGGCGTAGTTACTATCTACGGCAAATTTTTCATTTTCTGGAAAATCCCGTATTGCATCCCTAGCATTTTGTATCTCCAAAATGTCGCATACATCCTTAGCCACAAACCAGGGCTTGCCGTTTATTACGACAGACCTGACTTCCTTGTTTTCAAATTTGAAAACCTGTAAATCGTTCATACGATCCTCCTAAATTTATATTAAGGGGGTCAGAACGGATCTGACCCCCTTTTTAGCCTTTTTAAGCAAGGCGTCCGTTAATTTGCGGTAGTATTCATCTTCCATTTGTTTGATGATGTTGATTGCCGCTTCCAGCCCGTCTTGAATACCGCGATTATAGCCGTATACCCATAAATCGCCCAACTCCCGTTCTTTCTCTTGTACCAGTTTCATTTCCGCACGGTGTGTTTCAATTCTGGCTATAACGGCTTCGTATTTGGATTCTGTCTTACGCATTTTGAACCCCCTTCAATCCCAGGGATTGTATCAAGTCAATCTGTTTTTGGAATTGCAATTGTTTCGCTAAACCGAGGCTAAAATCAAAATCAAAATTGACGTTTACGCCGGTCGCCTTTAGTTTTTCAATGAAAACCGCCCTTGAATGCGAGTTTAATTCGGGGGCGCAAATAAAAACATAATCGACTACATGGTCCCGGTTCCAGCCGTTGCCTAAAATCCCCTCCCTGTAAAACATATCCGTTTTATCGTCGGGCATTGCGGTCGCAAGCATTTTTTCAAAATCGTTTTGAATATACCAGGTGAGGGAGTATTTTCTTAATGTTCCGCAGGATTTAACCCAGTGGATTTTATAGGTTTGAATACCGTCTTCTGTTACCCATATTGCCCACGTTAAAAGAATAAGCCCGTCGCGCTGCATATAAGGGCGCAAGTCTGGAAATTCGGGCGGTATGGTTTCGCCGGGAAGGGCGGAAATAATTTGGGCTTTCTTTTTAGGCGGTTTTGGCAATTCTTTCATCGCTTCCCGCATTGAACGCTCTACGGATTCCGCTTTTTGGGCTTCCCAATGCGCTTCCAGTTTTTCGTCATATTCACGCTCAAGCCGCTCTCTTAATCCCCTCATTTCAAGGGCTTGTTTCGCTTCCCAAAAATCGATGACCTTTTCCATGCTTCTATCCCCCTTAAATTGCCTATAATTGGCAATGATTGACAGGCTATCGCCTATACATGACGATAAATGCCTATACATGATAGAAACATGATAGTCATAACTATTATGTTTGTCAATAACCCAAGAGCCAAAACTATTGATTTTTTTTAATTTTTCATCGATAATGATCTTATGGAAGGATTGACTGTTAAAGAAATAGCCCAAATGCTCAAAATAAGCCCCGATGCGGCCCTCCAGCGGCTTATTAAGGCTAAAATTAAGCCTATTACTAAAGACGCGCTCTATGACCCCTCCTGCGTTGACGCTATCCGGGAAGTGTCCAAAGGCGGCAGGCCCCCAAAAAAAGACAAGAAAAAGGGATAAGGCTTGTATTTTCCCCTGCAAACGGATATATTGAGAATATGAACAATCAAAAAACGCCCGTTTTAGCAAAATCGGCCCCCTCCGGCGGTAACTATGCCGAGCCGCGGGAAAAGCCCAACGCCGTTACGCTGGCGGCCATGCAGGAAGCCGAGGATATTATAAGCGGCAAAAAAAAGGTTAAATGGAACCGTTTTCAACCCGGGGAAACAAAAGCGGGGGCGAAAGAAAAACTGAAAAAAATGCTCGGCTCTTAACTTATGCTTGACTTTTATTTCACCAATCGATTCGAAAAAGACACAAAACTTATGGAAAAGCAGCATAGGAATCTTGACGATCTTTATGATATTCTGGCAAACATCATCTGGGAAGAACCCCTGCCTGACCGTTGCCGGGAACATGGGCTTTCCGGTAACTACAGCGGGTATACGGAATGCCATGTTAAAGGCGACTGGCTGGTGATATACCGTTTTTCGCCGGGAAAAGTAACATTTGTCCGTACCGGAACCCATTCCGAACTGTACTAAAACCATACCGGCCTTTCGCTCCTTTATTAAAACGGCATATCATCCGGCGGCGGCGGATGATTAACTGTCAGGCTTCCAGCAGGCGGCGGCTTATCGCCCCACCTCTCTTCATCCGTTTTTAACCTTACGTTAAAAAAACACAATTCAGGATACCCGTTAATCTTTTTTTGTTTTTGGATTACTTCTTTATAATCGCGTTTAAAATAGCGGGTAAATTGACTTTGCGACATTGTTTCTTTTCCGGCATCCTCCGGGCTTAAATGGTAATAATTTAAATAATGACGATATAATGCTTTTGTTTCTATGAACGGGCTGTTTTTTACATCAAAATGAACACAGTCCTTAACGAACCGGCTAAGTTCCGTATCCAGTTCCTCAAGATAAAGGTTTTTATACCTTTTACATTCGCTTGAAAACGGAATATAGCCTTTATGTTCATTTTTTAATTTTATATAATATTCTGTAAACAATTTAACAATGCCGGGATATTCATTTTTAATTTGTTCTTTGAAGATGTCAATTTCAATAGTAGTTTTTTCCCCTTTTTTATGCTGGACTGTAAACGGAATTATTATCATGCGGTCTATCGCCGCCGCGTCATGGTTGTCAAAAAAGGGAAGGTAGTTTGTCAATATAATTATCTGCGCGGTCGGCACGTATTCTTTAGCCTGCTCCCATAAGTTACGGGAAGGAATTAAATCGCCGCCGGTTAATTGTTTCCAAAAAGCGGTATTTAGGCTTAAATTGCGCCCGGTTTCACTTGACAGGCCGCATCCTTTTCCTTCAAGGCCTGCGATATACGGAGTGGCTTCATTGCCGGTCTGCGGCCTTGTTTTTCCTTTACTTACCAATATTTCGGACGGAATCGCCTTTACCATATTAGGCAAAACAGCGGTTATTATATCCATTGTGGTCGTTTTTCCCGTATTTGTTTCGCCGATAAATATACCGCCGTATTTATATTTAGTGTTACGCGATAATATTAACGACAGATAAAACATTAAACTTTCAAGAGTGTCATCGTCCTTAAAATTGCCCTTCATAAACATTAAAAACTCTTTAGGCTTAACCGCTTTTTTTACTTGTTCTACCGTATACGGCAAAATTTCGCGCCGGTATTCATCCCGTTCCGATTTTCTATAAACTATTTCCTTGCCGGAAAAATCTATAACGCCGTCAACCAGCGTTAATGTTTCACGAACCGCCGGGCCGTCAAATAATACCGATGTTTTGAATACGCCGAACTGTTCTAATTGCGAAAACTCGGACATGATTTCAACCCGGAAATGGCGGCTTTCCATTTTAACAACTATTTCATCAATATCTGATTTTTTTAATCCTAATTCTTTTAAGTCAATTTTTTCATAGTAGTAAATCATTATAGCGATTAGAATATTATAGATTACGCCTGTCATATCCGGCTCGCGCTCCCACGTATGACCGTTAAAAAAATAATATCTTTTTTCCGATTCAACGTAAATAACACGGCCGTCAAGAATATCTGAAACAACCATAGCGGCGGCCCTCACCCCTAACGTTTCCAGGAATTGCCTGACGTTTTTATTTGATTTCATATCGTCAAAATCTATGTCAACAATCGGTTTATGCCGGTTAATGCGTTTTAACAATTCATCAGCCGGGGTTAATTCAATCTTTATAGTATGCTGAAGGTACTTTGAAAGCCCGTATTTCCATATAAATTCAATCAAAATATAGGGGGAAACGTCATTTTTAGCCTTTATTTGCTCTTTTGCTGCCCCCCATTCAATTAAATCTTTTTCAATATCCTTTTGATTTTTAACCGCTTTTAAAATTGCGGAGATAAATAACTGAACATCCCCAGGTTCTTTTTTTTCAATTTTTTCTTTTGTTATCTTTCCTAAAATTGCCTGTATGCGTTTAGCTGAAAGAAAATCCCATTTAAGCGGCGTTTTTTCATTTGTCTTTTTTTCCGGCGGTATGTACTCCCGCGCCTCTTGAATTGCCTTTATAACTACATCGCGCTTTCCGGCAATGATCAGGCCCTCCGGGTCTTTTTCGCAATGATTATCTGTCAACGGCAATTCCGCGACTTTAATAATTCCGGTATACCCTGCATTTCGCATGATTTCCGGGATATTTGTTTTTAATTTATCGGTAGGCAAATAAGCCTCCAGGCCGGAGGCTTTCCGCCCTACGTCGTCAGCGTCAAAACATAGAATTATTTCCGGCACATCTAGCAAACATTCTTTGACTTTAGGGCCTGTTATTCCCGCCGTGGTTCCGCCGCTTGCAAAAACATTTTTAACCCCAATGGCGGCGGTTGCAAAGGCATCCATTTCGCCCTCGCAAAAAACCAGCGGGTTTACTTTATCCGTTATTTCCGGCAGGGGGTATTTGCCTTTTGAATTAAACTTTTTACATTCAGCGTCAAGATAATAATGCAGTTTGTAATAACCGCGCGGCAAGCGTAACATAACGCCGGGATGTTCCCACCACGATTTTTGCGTATTGGGATTTTTAAGCGGTATACCGGCGGCGGATAACACATCCGCGCTTAAATCTTGCCGCGTCCTGGCAAGGCCGGGCCAGTAATAAAAATGTTTTACCATAGCCGGAATTAAATCATCCGGGTATTTGGGGCATAGCCCTAAAGACGAAGCGGCGGCGCGGATATTTAAAAACTTTATAATTTCCTTTTCGGCGGCGGGGTTTTTTGCTAGATAGGCTTCCAGTTTTGCTTGCGCGGCGGGGTCGGCGGTAAAGTTTTCGCGTTCTTTTTTCTTGCCGCCAGTCGCAGGGGGAGGCATTGCGCCGCCGTTAAATAAATTTTCCACAAATTGGAATTGTTTGACGTTATCTGTTATATTTTCTATAATGCCCACAGAGTCGTATATGTCGCCGTCCGCGCCGCAACCAAAACAGTGAAAATGTTCATCATCAATCTTGCAAGAAGGGGTATTTTCACTATGCGCAAAACATAGGCAAAACCCCTCGGAATTAACTTCTATTCCCTTTATGCGTAAATAATCTTTTAACCGATTTCTATACCGGGCAAAATCTATAATGACAAACCCCTCCGCCTTACCATATTTCCAATTCACCCTGTTTTACAACCGGAGGCGGCGGTTTTTGTATTTGTTCAATTTTCACAATATCGCCGCCTATAAGCGTTTTTACTTTATGGCTTGCATGGTCGATTTTTAAACCATGCTTATCTAACAATTCTATTTCCGCCGGGGAATATTTCACTATGCCGTGGGCGGTTTGAAAATAAACCCAGCCGGATGCCTCGTGTATTGCGAATTCTTCATTCAGGTATTCACTAAAGAAGTATTTCCAGCCGGGTTTCTTTTCTTTAGGCATTGTCTAACGCCTTATGAATTAACGCTAAAATATCCTTTGCCGCGTCAATTCTTTCATTTATGCTTGTAATCGGCTTTCCTAACTCCCCCTTTTCACATTTTTTTATATAGTCATAAATGACCGTCAAAACAATGTTTAAATCAATAAACCGGTGTTCCGCCGTTATAGGCTCCTCATCGGGCGGCGGCGGCTTTGCGCCGGGCTTTGCCGGTATAACAGGCGCGGGCGGTTCCGCCGGGGTATTGCCGCCCGCAAGCGGATCGAGAATATCATCTTTTTCCGGCTCGGTTATGCCGGAAGGCTTAACCGGCGCGGGGGGTTCCGGCGGCGGCGTTTCTTTTCCCTTTTTGAACCTTGCCGATAGAGCATTGGCGGCGGCGCGGGTTCCGCCCGCTTTTTTTAATTTTTCCAAAATGGAAACTATTTCAGTATCCGGGACGCTTAAAAACTCCGCTAAAGTTGACGTTTCAACCGAGCTTAAATCAATACCGGCTTTAATCCCTTTTTCCCGGATTTTATACGCTGAAACATTGACAGATACATAGGCCGGGGTTTTCGATAACCACGCGGCAATTTCCTTTTGTTTCATGCTTTCCGTCAACAGGTATATAGCCGCTTCCCGCTCCTGCGCGGTTAAATCTTCCCGCTGGATGTTTTCAACCAGTTGGATCGCCGTTTTATTGCCGGTTGTCACCCTTGCGGCTATCTGGTTAAAATCTTCCCCTGTTGAGACAAGGTATTCATGCGCGGCGCGGCGGCGGTTTCCGGAGGTTATTTCATACATTTTCACGCCGTCTATTTCCCCGTACGATTTAACGTTAATGGGTTGTAACAAGCCTATTGTTTTTATTGACATTGCAAGGTCAATAATATCCTGCGGCCATTCCCCCTTTTCGTTAGGGCTATACTTTTCTTTTTCCCGGATGTTTCCGGTGTCAATGATTTGCGCAAGGCTAATATTTAGCGTCAGGCTTGCCGCTTCCATTTTAGGCATTTTGAACCTCCTTATTTATAGTTTCAATAAGAAACCCCAGCCGGTTTTTTACCGTTGTTTGTATCTTGTAATTCCTAATGTCATTTGTCAGCCGCCTCAATGTTTTGATATACGGAACCGGCTTTTCAATGAGGAATTCTTTAAACTCGTTTTTATACATTTCCCATATACCGGGAAGGTTGGTTTTTTCGTTGTATGCGTTCACGCATACATAGGTGTCCGTTTCTACCCCGCTTTGTTGTAACGTTTTAAAGAAAAGTTTTGACGCTTCAAAATCAATCTTTGAACACGTTCCGGGAATGATTAAGGTATCAGCGGCAAATACCGCGTTTCTTGTATGCACACCCCAAAAGCCAGGCGGGTCGATAATGATATAGTCATATTCTTTATTAAGCCCGGATCGTTTCAGCGCGTTTTTAAGGCTTAAATCCATGATGTTATTTAACAGGCCGTTATTCAGATTTCCGGGGATAATGTCAATATCATGATTAGGCCCGAAACCCTTCCCCGGTATGGCGTTATAAATGCCTCTGAATCTATCCCATGTTCCGGTTAAAAAATCTAAAGATGTTACATCCTTAAAAATCACGCCGAAAATCTGGCTAATCGCGCAATTAGGATCAAGGTCAATAACCAATATCCTAAAACCGTTAGCCGCTAAAATGGCGGCCTCGTAAGCGGCCAGCGTTGTTTTGCCGGTTCCGCCCTTCCAGCTTGCGTTTGTAATCACTTTTCCCATAAATATTGGCTCCTTAATATTTATTCCGCTTCTATATATAACCGTTTACAGTCATTGCAAGTTATGAATAAGCCAGGTTTACCCCATACGTTATTCCCGCAAGAGCATGAATATTTTATTTTTGAACGATCCGCGCTTTTCGCTTTTATGCCGCTCATATCCGGCAAAGGCTTATAATTTATTTCTTTATCTTTTAAGCCGTTAAACGCTTTAATGAATTTTCCGTTAGGGTCAACATAATGCGTCATTCCTTGCCCGGTCTTTTTGCCGCCTTCTTTTCCAGTTGATGAAGGAATAAGCCCTATTTCTTCCATTTTATTTGCCCATTCTTTGTTATGATAATTAGAACGGGAAGGGTTTCCAAAATCATGTTGCCATAAATGAACCATTTCATGTACTAAAGTTGATTGCCATTCAATATCGTTTCTTTCAAAGCCGTAAGGGTTTAGACTTATCTCGTGTATATCCCTTTCTTCTTTTTTTGTGTTTTGCCAGCTTTTCGGATTAAAGAAACCATGCGTGTTTTTTTTACGGCTCATATTTATTAAACAATCGTTTAATTTGCCGTCAAATAATTCTTTATTGTAATAATCAAACAGGCTTTCAAGTGTTGTAAATTGTTTTGAAGTTATCATTTTTCCCCGCTTTTTTTGTAAAGTACGATACAAAAAATCATAACTCCACCCCTTCATGCCCGGCCTTGAAAGTTACAAAACGGTTTCCGCTATGGATTATTTCATCAATCCGCCCGTCAGAGTCTAAATAAAAAAGCCGCTTTGCCGTAAAGTTTTCAACTAAATCGTATAACTCGGAAACAACATATTCCGCGTCATTTGTTACGGTACGTTTTCCGTGGTTATGACCGGTGTCAATAATAAAGACATACCCCGGCGCGTCATTTTGAATACTGAATTCCGCATGATCGTCAAACAAACCCGCGCCATCGTCTTTTTCTTTACGTTTTTTTTTCGGCGCATGACGATGATTTCCCCCGCCGCAAACAGGCCCGATCCCCGCTATAATACTGTCAAGGTTTTTCAGCGGCCTCCCGCAAATTCTGCAAATTGTCTGGTTCATATTAGGCTCCTTAATATGAAATGTTAGCCGTTATCTAACTAAAGTTAGGCGGCGTTATTCAAAACGGTATATCTTCATTCCCCGGCGCGTTCCCTTTGCCCTGCGGAACATCCGCGCCGCCGTCTTTTTCGCCTTTTGGCGATTGCAATAAATACAATTCATTGACGTTTAACTGCACCCCGTTATGCCTGTTGCCGTTATTATCTTCCCATGCGTTCTGCTCTAACTCGGCGGCAATGGCGATCTGCTTTCCTTTTGTCAAATATTTTGACATTAGCTCGCCGTATTTGCCCCATAAAACGCAATTAAAAAAACTGGGCTTTTCCTGTTTGTCGCCGTTTTTATCCTTCCATGTTTTATTTATGCAAATTGAAAATTTGCAAACCGGGGTTCCGTTGCTTATGTACTTTAATTCACACCCCGCCGTTAAACGGCCTATTCCTATGAAATGGTTCATGTATTTTCCTTTAATTTTGCGTATATATTATATAGGCCGTCTTTTAAATCATGTAAAATAACGGGCATATTTGGCTCGGTTTTAAATGAACCGTCACTTTTCAAAAGCGTCCCTATTTTTATTAAATCGCCGCTTTCATCTTCTTTGCACTTAAAAATAAGCTGGCCTTCAAATATATTAGTTGTAACAACAAACTCTTTTCCTAACGGAATTGTGAATCTCGTTCTTTCCATTTTACGCGCTCCTCCTCAAATATTTTTCAGGGAGTTTTACCCCCCATTTTTCCGCATAGGATTTTAAATCGCTATCCGTTATTTCCAGCCATTCAATTACGTCTTTATACATCCAGCATTTGCGCCCGCCTATTAACTTTGAATTGGTTCCGCAGCAGGGCTGGAGTATTAAATCATTCTTATAGCTTGCAAGAGCGCCGCCGCCTTTTAATTTGACGGCGGCCTCCAGCGTTAACCATGCCGGAACATCGGCATATTTTGATTTTGTAGTTACCGTTTCGGCTAAATGCTTAAAAGCATGGGTTAGTTTTGACAATTCAATCTGGTGGCCTTGCAAAAGTAATTCAGTTTGCACATCCATTACGCGCCCGTCCTTAAATATTGAACCCGGTTCAAAACCCATGCCTCCAAAACCACTATATTGCGCTTTATCTTGCATGGTTCCCCGCCGCTTCTTTTGAACGCCTTGAAAAAGGAGACGTTTGAAATAGCGGTTTCTATGGAAGCGGCGAATAATGAGGGGTATTTAATCCCTGAAACATACACCGGCGCGGGAAGGCCGGATTTAGTTACGCTTATCATTTTTTAGCCTTTTTTAACAGGGCATCCGTTAATTTCCGGTAGTGTTCATCTTCAATTTTTTTAATAATGTTAATAGCCGCTTCCAGACCGTTCAGAACACCGACGTTAAAGCCCATTACCCACAAATCGCCCGACTGCCGTCCTTCCTCTCGTACCAGTTTCATTTCCGCCTGGTGTTCTTCAATTTTGGCTATAATTTTTTTGCAGGCGTTGATTGTTTTATCATGCATTGGCGGCCTCCTTCTAAAATATGCAATTAACCGGCACAAACCGTATGTGAAGGCCAAACCGGTTTAAAAAGGTCTCTATCGATTGCGCTTCATCTGAAAGACGCGGCCTCCGCACGGCGGTAAACGCCTTTTCAACGGCAAGGTAGTATTTCCGCACCTCCTTGCCCTTTTCGGTCCCCGCCATCATGCAGAAAGATTTGAAGCAGTCAACCGTGAGGCGGTATTCTTCAGCAGGACGCCCTCCGGTACTTTTTAACCTTTTGGTTAAAAAGTCCAAACCTTCTTCAAAATTCGCCGTCAGCATGTTCAGGCCCTTTTGTTTGGTTGAATACCCAATCCATTGCCACGCGTCGTCAAAGTCGACGGGGTATTGCTCGGCTGACTGCGCTATGCCTTCAAACCGCTGCTTCAGCGGCGTTAGATTGATGTTTTCGCTCATATAACCGCCTTTGGGTAGGACTCATAGTCATAAAGCCCGGTAAAATCTGACAATGCAAAACAATGCCCGCCTTTTTTCATTTCCTCTTTAGGGGCAACAAAAAAATTATCTTCTTGCCAAAAGCAAAAACGCTCATCCTTATCTATTAACATCTTCCCGACAAGCATTGCCTTTGCCGCGCCTTTTGGGGTGTATGGTTTTACGGAGATTGGATCATCCATTACTACCGCCCCCTTACGCCGCGCCCATCGGGGCCGGGTTCCGGTCTGCGTATACCGGGCCGGAATTGGTTAAAAGCTCAATCATCCGCCTTTTGGTGCTTTCCTGTATGTGTAAAATCAAGTCTGCATGGGCTATAACCTCGGCTTGGTGCGATGGTTCCAATTTCGCAAAAACGTCAAAGAACTTTCTTTCCACTGCGTTCATTTCCATAAAATCCTCCTGTATTAGCTATTACTAAAAAATAGCAGAAACTACTATTTATGTCAAGTAGAAACTGAAAATATATTGACTTTTTTTTTAATAGCTGATAATATGTAGATATGAATGAAATAGGGGAAAGATTAAGAATTCTCCGTAAAGAAACGGGGTTAAAACAGGGCGATTTTGCGAAAAGATTAGAAATATCGCAGAGTTTATTATCTGGAATAGAGGTAGGAAGGGAACCTTTATCAGATCGAACCAAAAAAATTATATGCCTTGAATTTAACGTCAATGAAGATTGGTTGCTAAATGGCATTGGCGGAATGATAAAGGTTTTGGAAAAAGACGACAAATTATTGGCGGTTTTTAGGAAATTAGAACCGGAAGGGCAAGAAGAGGTTCAAAAATACGCCGAGGAACGGCTCAATCTTCAAAATTTAGCAAAAGACAAGGAAAAAGCATGGAAAGCAGGGCTTGAGGGTAAAGAAATAAAAATAATTGAAGTAAACGAAGCCGCCGAAAAAGGGGTGAATTCGATACACGACAAAGATCGGGCGTAATTTATCCGCATCCGGTAGTTTGGGGAGGCTGAAAATGAATGAATTGGCAAAAATAACGCCGTTTTTGCTTGAGGGCAGGCAATACTGCGGGATTGTTGATAATAAAGGCAAGCCGTGGTTTGTGGCTAAGGATGTGGCGGCAATTTTGGAAATTTCAAGCTATCGGGTTAGTTTGTCAAAATTTCCTAAAGATGAAGTCTCCAGCGTATATATTATATACGCTGGTAAATCAGGAAAGAAAATCCCTCATAAAATCCTTATCATCAATGCAAACGGCCTTTCCAGGTTGATACAGAATTCCCGCAAGCCCGAAGCAAAGCGGATTAAAGAACGGTTTATCGAGATTATGGCGGACATTGTAGAAAAAGGCATAAACCGCGCCGCCCTGCCTAAAACATGGTTTTGGGGGAAAAAAGGGCTTACATGGGGCGAATGGGTTAAGAAAAGGCAAGAAATGTACTTCAGGCTCCACCCGGACAAGGATTTTGACGATTTTTTAAGGAGTTTGCCGTATTAGGAGGGTTTTATGAACGAACTGGCAAAAATAACGCCGTTTTTGCTTGAGGGCAGGCAATACTGCGGGATTGTTGATAATAAAGGCGAGCCGTGGTTTGTGGCTAAGGACGTATGCCAAATTTTAGAATTGAAAAATCCGTCAAAAATGATAAAAGACTTTCCGCCGGATGAAAAAGCCCTAATCACCACTATAACTTGGAGTTATAGTGGTGAAAGAAGACCTATTCCGCACAAAGTCCTTATCATCAATGCAAACGGCCTTTCCAGGCTGATACAGAATTCCCGCAAACCCGAAGCAAAGCGGATTAAAGAACGGTTTATCGAGATTATGGCGGACATTGTAAAAAAAGGCATAAACCGCGCCGCCCTGCCTAAAATATGGCCTTACGGGAAAAAAGAGCTTGGATGGAGCGAATGGTTTAATAAAAAGAAAGAAAACTACTTCAGGCTCCACCCGGACAAGGATTTTGACGATTTTATGAGGAGTTTGCCGTATTAGAGGGGCTTTTGGAGAAAATTCGGAAATTTAGGGCTTGCGGGGAAACGGAGACAGGGGTATAATTCCCCTATGAAGCGTTTTTCAAAAGTTATTTTATTTATGGCCCTGCTGAGTATTCCGGCGTTTGCCCAGGAGCCGCCTCCGGAAAACCTTGTTTACATTACCAAAACCGGCAAAAAATACCACACCGAAGATTGCCGGGTGCTGGATAAATCCAAAAAGGAAATTACAATACCGGAAGCGAAGCGCCGGGGATATACTCCTTGCGGAATTTGCAAGCCTG
>Ga0268262_10001491_pt1 | contig 28884 bp, 25 predicted proteins | sample TergutNc150P3_FD_190354 | JGI IMG/M metagenome (GOLD analysis project Ga0268262, IMG submission 190354) | Nasutitermes corniger P3 segment gut microbial community from laboratory colony in Florida, USA - Nc150 P3 (SPAdes) (version 2) | ecosystem: Host-associated > Arthropoda: Insects >... | reverse complement strand
CTGGCTTTGGGCTTATTGACATCAAGGCCTGTTTCCCGAACAAAAGAGCTGGTGACAACAAAAAATATCAGCAAGATAAAAACCATATCCAGCATAGGCGCAATGTCTATGCCGCCGCTATCTTTGCTCCTGAATTTTTTAACAAAGGACATTTTTGAAAGATAGAAAAAAAGGGAATTTTCTATATTATCCAAATGTTTAGGGAATATTTTTTTCTTTAATCATCTTTTCCCTCCCCGCAATGATAAAAAATAAAGAAACTTATTGGGTAATCTACCGTTATACCCTCAAATGAATTTGCTGGAAAAATAAAGCCTCTGGAAATTTTTAGCCCATTTTGCGTAAAAAACTCGCGAAATTTAGAATGGCTTGCCCCTTGCAAATAAGAAAGTTTGTTGAATACCGCTACACAGGCATTGGGAATTTCGGAGCATACTCTAGCCAAGAAAAGCGAACTAAGCTCATTTGCCGCCGGGCCAATACATTTATACTTATCCGCTGCCATATACTTAAAATTATGGTTATTGTATAAATATGGGGGGTTTATGTAAAATAGCAGTTTTATTATTCCGAAGTTGTTAAGCCCTATTATTTTCTGCAAGCATTCTGGCAGCTTGCTAAAATCGCCATTCAAAAAATCAAACTGAAAGCTATCAATTTTAGGATATTTTTGCCGTAAAATTTCCACATCCATATCAGCAATCGTGGATGCGAAAACACGCGCGGTTTCTTTCAGCCCGTCCAGCAGATTGCCTTCCCCAGCCGCGCAGTCCCAAATATAATACTCCTTCTGCCAGTTCTCGCCTAATGCTTTTGCTATATATTCTTTGCTTAAATCAGCGAATGCCTTTGGCGTATAAAATTTGGCTGAATTATGAGAAATAGGGTTTTAATGCGTAAATCACGGCTATTTTATTCGGTTTTTGCGGAATTTGGGCAAAGTGTAAAAGATGTATATAAGTCCCATTAATTTCTATATTATCCCCCAGTATTTCTAATTAGAGGACAAAATGAGCCAAGAAAAATTATTCGCAGAATTTTCCGCCGTTTCCACAGAAGACTGGGAAGCAGCCATACAAGCAGACCTTAAAGGTGCAGATTACGAAAAAAAACTGATATGGAAAACCCTGGAAGGCATTTCCGTTAAGCCCTATTACCGCAAAGAAGACGCGGACGGTGTTTCTTGGCTCTTGAACAATTTACCCGGTGAGTTCCCTTTTGCCAGAGGAACCAAAAAAACAGACAATAACTGGGAAATCAGGGAAAACGTATACGAACAAGACATTCCAGCCGCCAATGCCGCCGCAAAACACGCTTTTGAGCGCGGAGCTGAGGCTGTTTGCTTTTTGCACGGGCAGAATGTCAAAAGCAAAGCGGATTTTGATGCGCTAGTCGCTGGCTTGGATCTGAACAAACTCTACTTTGACTTTTTGCTCCCAGAAGGTGCCAAAGGCAACATCATCTACGACCCTATAGCAGAGGGGAACTACTCCCTAAATGATGCGGTAAAAAAAGCCGATGGCAACCTAACCGTTAAAACACACCCCTACCACAACTCCGGCGCAAATATCATTCAGGAATTAAGCATTGCCATATCCACAGGCTTGGAATATATGAACGTCCTTACGGACGAAGGTATCCCCGCGGAAAAGGCAGCCTCGCAAATATCGTTCAGCGTGAGCGTAGGTTCAAGGTATTTTCTTGAAATCGCAAAAATCCGTGCTTTGCGCGTTTTATGGGCAAACATTTTAAAATTGTATGGAGTTACGGGCACGGCAAAAATCCACGTGAGCACATCTATGTGGAATGCCACGCTATTTGATTCCAATGTGAATATGCTCCGCGCAACAACCGAAGCTATGAGTGCCGCCATAGCAGGCGCAGATTCAATCACCGTTATCCCCTACGATGCTATATTCAAAAAACCTGATGAATTCAGCAATCGCATAGCTCGCAATGTTCAATTGCTCCTCAAAAACGAATGCAAGTTCAACAAAATAGTTGACCCTTCCGCAGGTTCTTATTATATAGAAACCCTCACGGAGCAGATAGCATCTATGTCTCTCAATGCCATTAAAAAACTGGAAAGCGAAGGCGGCTTGCTCGCTGCTCTCCAAAATGGCTCGGTTCAAAAAGCCATAGACGAAAGCCGCAAGCAAAAGGAAAAATTAATCGCGCAACGCCGCGAAGTGTTCATAGGCACAAACCAGTACCCAAATTTGCAAGAAAAGATGATTGACAAAATCCAATATAAATTGGATATACATCGCGGTGCGGAAATATTTGAGACGCTCCGCTTGCAGACGGAAGAATACGCCAAAAAGACCGGAAACGCGCCAAAAGTGTTCCTATGGACTGCTGGGGATTTGGCTATGAGGCTTGCACGGGCGACATTTATAAAAAATTTCTTCGGCTGTGCCGGCTACACGGTTATAGATACCAACGGAGTTCCAAATGTCGCAGAAGGCATTGAGCTTGTGAAAAAGAACGCTCCGCAAATGGTTGTTCTCTGCTCCAAAGACGATGAATATTCTGGACTCGCAAAGGAAATTTTCCCAGCTCTTGAGAAGGAATTCCCAAATATCATTCGCATAGTCGCAGGCAATCCCAAAGATGCCGAGGACTTAAAAGCATCCGGGGCGCAAGACTTTATTCACGTTCTCACAAATGCTATAGAATCTCTAAGCTCTTACCAAAAGAAATTGGGTGTGGTTTAATGGGTCGCTAGATGTTTGAAAGAATAAAGGAATTCTTTGTAGAGCATTCAATTAAGTTTTTATCCCTGTTGTGCGGATGCCTGATTTGGTTTAGCGTTGTTTCAAGAGAAGAAGCGAGAACCGAGCTTGAACTACCCGTTAGAGTGATGCATCTCCAAGATAATATGGCGCTGGTTAATCCTTTGCCCGCAACCTTGTACGCGCAGTTAGAAGGCAGTGCTATAAACTTAATAAGCCTAAGGCTAAACCGTTCCGCAAGGCTTGAGATAAATTTAAAAGATATGCCTTTGGGTTATTCCAGAATATCGAGCGAACGCATAAACCTTGTTTCGCCCAGCATACCAGACATAAAAATGTTGCACCATTCGCAAACAAACCTCTTGGGCGTAGAATTAGATGCGAGAATAGAGCAAAAAATTCCAGTACAACCTATGTTTCAAGTTTCAGCCGCACCAGGATTTACTTTGCTTGGCAATCCCAAGCTAATGCCGGATTCCGTCTATATTTCAGGAGCAAGAAGCGCTATAGCAAAAGTAAATCAAGTACCCACAGAAGAAACTTCCATAACAAATTTGAAATGGAGCAATTCGCTGCCTATAAAATTAGACCTGTCTTCGCTCAATTCCACAGTGAGCATTTTAGATACATCATTATTCGTGCAAGTGCAAATTGAACCTCTTGCCCATAGAATATTTTCCGGCATTCCAGTTAGATTGATAGGAAATTTCGACAGAGACGTCTATTCACTTTCACCTTCAAAAGCAGATGTTGAAATTACTGGCGGAAGAGAAATGCTAGCTAAAATAAATCCTCAAGATATAAATCTATATATTGCGTTTTCAAGATTTTCCATAGAAGACTCAGACGAACTTAAACCGACCGTGCATATTCCCCACCTAGTTAACAATTGGCAAATTCTTCCTGAGAAATTTCGCCTGGTAGAAATCGCTAAGAATGATGAGGATGACGATCTCTAAAAAAAATATATGGCTTGGAATAGAAAGCAGTTGCGATGATACCGCTTGTGCCGTATTGCTAGAAAAAGAAGACTCTATTGAAATTTTATCCAATTGCCTTTACAGCCAGATAGACGAGCATAAGGCTTGGGGCGGCGTTGTGCCAGAGCTTGCCTCACGCGCACACTTGGAAAAGATAGTCCCTGTGTTGGAACAAGCATTGTCAGAGGCAAAAATCGGTATAGAGGAAATAGGTCAAATAGCCTTCACCAGCAATCCTGGCTTGGTTGGCTCGCTATTGGTAGGAGCAAATTTTGCACAAGGCTTGGCAAAGGATTTAGGCATAGAATGTTACGGAATAAACCATTTGGAAGGGCACATATATTCCTATAAATCTTTGAATCCTGCGAGTCGGGGTTCAGACATTGCTCTAATAGTCTCCGGTGGCCACACGGAACTCGTATTGGTAAAGCCGGACTTCAAATACACCTCAATAGGCAAAACAAGAGACGATGCAGCAGGCGAGGCTTTTGACAAGAGCGGGAAAATTCTTGGGCTTGGCTACCCTGCTGGAGCGGAAATCAGCAAGTTGGCAAAAAATGGAAACAAAAATTTCCACGAATTTCCCAGAGCTTTGAACGAAGCGAATAGTTTTGATTTTTCTTTTAGCGGATTGAAAACCGCCGTTCTTCGCTATGTTCAAACAAAAGACGAGGAATTTATAAAAGAGCATATTGCGGATATATGTGCGAGCTTGCAAGAAGCGGTGGCGGATATTCTGTCTTTGAAGGCGGTTAATGCAGCGAAAAAACAAGGTGTTGAAAATCTCATCGTGTGCGGCGGTGTTAGCGCAAACTATAGGCTCAGAGAACTCATAGCCGAGCGAGCGGAAAAAAGCGGGGTAAATTTTACCTTCCCTCCTCCCCCACTATGCACGGATAATGGAGCTATGATAGCCACCGCCGCTATTTTTAGAAAAAGAGCGAATGCACTTACAAAAAATAATGAGATTAGGGCGTGGGGGGATCTTTTTTGACGAATGTTTTAGCGACAATAGCTTTGTTTCTTTTCGCTTGTTCCATTGAAGACCCAAGCATTGCGGAATTTGATTTGCAAAAAATACGTCTCAGCGGAGATGCTCCCTTTAATGCTTATTTTAGAGAACCAGAACCTTATACCTATGCAGACAAACAAGCGGACTTGTTCTATGCGATAAACAATGGCGATACGATGAAAGTTTCGGTTTGCGAATTTGAAAGCGCAATGCATACCAGAGCTTTTTTTTACAATACGGACAGCATAATAGAAAAAGCTGAAATTTTATCGGAGAATGAAAGAAAAAGATTTTTGAAACGTGGCAGGCGTCTTTTTATCTTTTCTTATACATTGCCAATATCAGAAAATTCTTCTACGTTGGATTCCCTTGTGCAATTCACAAGGAGATTCCCAGCCAAAGATACCAGCGCAAGTATGGATTTTCGCAGCTTCAGCTTAAAAAACAGCCGCCCGGATGAAGATGTTTCCGTGCAGAGAGATTATTTCTTTGGCGTGGAAGCTCCATTTATAATGCTAGCTCGCCGTTATAGAGATGCGGATTTTACTTGGGTTTGCGCTCGCAGCTCTGCTCCGGTTTCCGAAGAAGCCTGGAAGAATTACAAAACCAAATGGCAAAATAATTTTTATGGTATGGATAGCACAGCTTTGATAAGCAGGCTTTCCAATGGAATTGTGGTTGCAGTTTACGGAGATTTGGACAGAGAGAGAATGCGAAAGGTTTTTGATGAATTTACAGTTTTGGTTAAGTGATGAAAGCAGCTTATTTTATCTCTGACGTGCATTTGGGAGTTTCGCCTGCCGGCTCGGTGCAGGAACGCGAGAAGCATTTAACGAATTTCTTAAAGGAACTTGAGGGTAAGGCTACTCATCTTTTTATAGTTGGCGATTTATTTGAATTTTGGTATGAATATAATTTTTATGCACCATCGTTGCATTTTAAGATTTTAAGAGCGCTTGCGGATTTGAAGGATAGCGGCTGCGAAATCAAGCTGATAAAGGGCAACCACGATTTTGCTTACGGAATTTTTTTTGAACGCGAGCTTGGCATAGAGACTTGCTCGCATATCGTGGCAGAACTCCACGGCAGGCGAGTTTATATCTGCCACGGAGATGGTTTGGCAAGAACAGATGGTTCTTACAGGTTTTTCAGGAAAGTTCTGGATTTTAAGCCAAACAGGTTTTTATTCAAGTGGCTTCACCCCGATATAGGGATGCGCCTTGCCCTTTCCGTTGGCTCAAACAGCAGGGATTTCAACAAAAAGAAACGAATCCCGGAAGAGGAATATTTGCCTAAAATAAGGGAAATTATGCAAAAAAACGGCTGCGATACCTTTGTGCACGGGCATAACCATTGCGGCGGGCTGTGGAAAGTGCCAGAAGGAGTGATTATAAATAGCGGTCAGTGGCTTTTTGAGGAAAATTACTCCTGCATTTCCCAAAAAAATTGCTATTTTTATGCTTCCCTTTCAGCAGAGCCAAGCTCTGCCTGTTGAAAGGTTTAACCAAAGAGCTTCCTTACGAGGTAGAATATGGCCTATAGAGGTCCCAAAGCAAAGGTTGCCAGGTCGCTGGATTTGGCAGTTACTCCAAAAACACAGAAAGTTTTAGAACGCCGCAAATTCCCCCCTGGCCAGCACGGTATGAGCCGTAAAAAGAATGCAGGCGTTTATAAACAACAGCTCGTTGAAAAACAAAGGCTGAAATTCACCTACAATATTTCAGAAGCCCAGCTTGCCCGAATTTACATAGAAGCAAACCGCAGAGATGGTTCTTCTGGAGACAACCTGATGCAGCTTTTGGAAACAAGGCTGGATGCTCTTGTGTTTCGCGCTGGTTTTGCCCGCACTATCTTTGCAGCACGCCAGTATGTTGCCCACGGGCATTTTCAAGTTAATGGGCAACGCAGCTTTTCTCCAAATCTCTATATCAAAGCAAATGATTTAATAGCGGTTCGCGAAAAATCCAAAAGGCATCCGCAGATAAAAGAGGCTATAGAAGGCGCGCCAGAAGCTCCGAACTATTTATCGGTGAATAAAGATAAAATGGAGGCCAAGCTGGTGAATATACCGCTTCGCGACCAGATACCGGTAAAGCTGAACGAGCAGCTCGTTGTGGAATACTACAGCAAGTAAAGAATTTAGCTCAAGGATTGCTACTTAGCTTTTTCAATAACAGCAATAACCTGTTCTGCACCCAAATTTTTTAAACCGAGCTTTGTTAAGAGCTTGCTAAAAATATTGCTATTTGAAAATTCCATAGATTTTATGGAAATACCCTCTTCTTTGCAAAGTACGGTAAAATCGAGGAGCGTGGATAGATGAATATTCGGGGTGTTATACCATTCGTAAGGCAAAAATTTGCTCTTTGGCATACGCCCTTTTAACAATATATTTTTGCGGACCATCCAGTTTCCAAAATTTGGGAAAGTGACAATCGCCTGCTTCCCTATGCGCAATATCTCCAGCAAAACATCTCGCGGGTTTTGCGTTTCTTGCAGGGTTCTGTTGAAAATCACAAAATCAAAGCTATTGTCCGCTATTTGCGAAAGACCGTCTTTGTTCAAATCGCTTTGTATAATAGGCACGTCGTAATTCAGGCAGTGCAGAACGCTGTTGAATGAACGGTCAAGGCCAAAGCCAGCGATTTGTTTTTCGCGCCACAAAATGTGCAGCAAGTGCCCATTTCCGCAACCGATATCCAAAACGCTTGAGTTTGCAGGTATAAAATCAAAAATCCTATTTATATTTTTTTTGTTCCCAAACGCAAAATGAACATATTTTTCATCGGGGCTATCAACTGCTTGCGGGTCCAAAAAACGAGACAGCAAGTTGCCCATATCGTGCACTTCTAGCAAAAAACCATCGTGCCCTAAATTGGTATCAAGCTCCACGCTGCTCACAATTTTCTTTTGGTTCAAAAGAGCCCACGCCAATTTTTGAGATTCTTCCGGGGTAAAAAGCCAATCGCTGCTCAGATGAACGCACAGAAATTCGGATTTAAGGCGAGACACAGCGTTTTCCAGAGAGCCGTATTTTTGTTCCAAACTAAAATTATCCAATGCCCACGTAAGGTGCAAATAGCTGTTTACATCAAAACGCTCCATAAATTTTTCGCCTTGATGGTTCAGGTAATTTTCAAGGGCAAAGCCTGTATAAAATTTTTCCGGGTCACTTGGCAAATGCTCTGCGCTGTCAAAGCGATTTTTCATAGACTCTGCGGAGAGATAGGTTATATGCGCCATTTTTCTCGCATTTGCAAGCCCCTTTTTCTCGTCATCTAAAATTATGCTACGCCCCACAATTTCAAAGCCGAGAGCTTGCGCGGAGAGTTTTGTTCCGCTGGCTATGACGGCACATCTTTTAACAAAATCGGGATATTCCAACGCCCAAGTGAGCGCTTGGAAGCCGCCTACTGAGCCACCTATGACCATAGAGATTATTTTTATCCCTAAATAATCGGCTAGTTTTTTTTGCGCATTCACCATATCGCATATAGTTATGTGAGGGAATTTAGAGCCATAAGGTTTGCCTGTTCTTGGGTCTATGGAAACAGGGCCTGTTGTTCCTTTGCAGCCGCCAAGCGTGTTGCTGCAGACCACAAAGAAGTAATCGGTATTTATAGGCTTGCCGGGGCCTATGAGGGCATCCCACCAGCCAATGGTTTTTGGGTCGTTTTCTTTGTGCAAGCCAGCGGCGTGGGCATCCATAGTCAAAGGGCTGCAAACCCATACAACCGGTGCAGAGCCATTCTTAAAAGAGCCGTAGGTTTCGTAGCGAACACATAGCTCTGGCAGAACTGCACCGCTTTCCAATGCAAAACCCTCTTCTGAATTAAAAACAAAATCCTTAGGCTGGACAACACCTAAACTATTGTTTGGTTCTGGTTGCATTTAAGGGTGAATATAGAAATATTACGCAACCCTTTGTATGTAGTGCATAAGCAACGGAATACCCTCTGCGGATTTTGTGGCGCGGCGTGTTAGGATGCAAGGGAAGCTGCGACCTGAGCGGCTGCGCATTCTGGTTTGCAGAACCTCTTCCTTTTCGGGAATGGCGCTGAATTCGTTTTTGTGGCGATATAAGTCGCACAGGTAATGCCACCTGACCTCGTTTGGGTCAAAGCCGAACATTTTGCAAAAACGTTTGTTGGCGGTTAGTATGCGCCCTGAATTGTTTGCTACGCACACTGCCTCTTCCTTTTCGTTTATGTTTTCATCTATGGTCATAGTGCCTCCGCGTTTAATGAAAGTCCGTCAATGGCAAATGGAACTTTTGATTTGCCTAAATAAACAGGCAGTTTTGAATATGGCAAAACCGCCAAAATTCTCTCTTCCTTAGCTGTTGCAACGCCATCTTGATAAAGCGTAAGATAGCGCCCGTCCCATTTTGCTTCTACAAAAATCCAAGAGCCAGCTTTAATTGGCTTTTTAGATAAAACAGCGTGTTCGCAAGCCACAGACGATGTTTCATCCGTTAAAAAGAATGCAAATACAGGCTCTTCTGTTCCGCACGCGCCATTCAAAAGAGCCAAGCTGAATTCCGATGGCATAGCAGAGGAATCCGCGCTGAATTTGCCTATCAAGTTGTGCGGCTGGGCGGATTTCTGCGGTAAATTCTCTATCTTTATCCACGCGCTTATATCAAAGGCAACAGCCACGGAGAATTTCCCGCCATACTCTTGCGAGGCGATATAGCTGTTTGAATTTTTGAAAGAAAGCGCGGTTTTGCTCTGCCCGTCTCTGCCCACAACGGACGAAACCGTGCCGTGCGCTAAGGTATTTGTCTCTTCGCTAGTTCCTCCGGCAATGCCCGGCGCGGCTTTTTTCGCAGAGCAGGATAAACCGAACACGACCATTGCTGCAAGCAATGCAAAAGCAAATTTTGGCGATAAAAATTTAGACTTTTTCATTTTTCGCCTCCTTTGTTTTGCGAGCTGTTTTTGAGAGAGGAAATAGCTGTAAATTTATTCTATACACAGATTCTTCTTCTTGTTCGTTTTGCGCCGCTATTTCCTTTATTCTGCGCCTGAAGTTTGCGATTTCCGCTTTTACCGCTTCAAAGCCTTCTTTTGAAAGCCCCATAGTTATGCCGGAGATATCGCGTTCATCTTTTGAAACGGCTTCCAAAGCCTCAACCGCTAGAGCGCCCATATTTTCGTGGTGTTTGCGAATAGCCATTGAGTTTATGTTTTCGCCTGTTGTTACGTGTTTGTTAGTTTGATGATATTTGCCGTTTGAATCTTTTTCCAGCAAGCCCAATTTGAGCAAAAGCGCGATGGAAGCCTTCACCTGCGGCACTGGGATCTTTGGAGTCAATAATTTTGAAATTTCCGTTTCCGATGATACATTGGGAGCTAATTCTCGTATCACGGAATGATACCATTCTTTGTAATAATCGTATAGATTTGCTTCTAGAATATGGCTTTTGCACAGGGCGGCTATGTGCCGCATTTCGTTGAACAATTTTTGTTTCTTTTTATTGTCTTTTTCGTGCGTGAAAAGGACTAAAAGCCTGAAAAATTCCTGTTCTCTATCGGTTAAGCCGAGTGCCAAGCCGACTCTTTCAATACCTTCCGGGCTAAGAGAGCTTTTTTGTTCTGCGACCAATTTCAAGAAAACCGGGGAGGCATAGCCAGCTCTTTTTGCAAATTCGCGCCAAGAAAAGCGGCTAGAAGCCTTTTTCTCGGCAAAAGCATCGCGCATAAAAGGGCGATAATCGGAATAAGCAAAAACGCTTGGCATATACACTTGTAATATACAATTTTTTGGAACAAATGATACAAAAAAAATTATTTTATGATACAAAACCGCGTTTTTTTGTGGTTTTTACCCCACTTTAACGATTTTCACCGCTACTTTACCCAAAATATCGTTGCAGGCAGCAGCGATATTTGTTTTAATGGCGGATATTTCGGCTCGCCAAACGGATGAATTTGCTTTTAATATGAGAGTTCCATTGCTCAAAGCTGCGATTTGCACCCTTTCTTGCAATTTGCCCGGCAAAATTTTTGCCCTGTTTTGGTCCAGGATAACTATATCCTTTTGTTCCTGGCTTAAAAAATCATTTATGAAATTCATAACCGCATCGCCAGTCTTCAACGGCTCGTCTTTGCACAAAACTGGGTTAAGGGCGGTATCCCTCAATTTGTCGCAAGGGACAAAAAAATTAGGCTCGTATTTTGTCATAAAATCAAAAAGTTATAACCTTGTCGTATCTGTTCGGTCTTCCGCCGTAAAGCCCTATATCGCTTCGGTTGTCCTCTGCGTTCTTGAAAAATTCCGTTTTTGGCGCGGCATTTAGGCCAGGGGAATATTTAGAGAGGCGAAATGGTTGCGTGTTTGCCTGGTCTGTTTTTGCCTCCGGTGGGGTGTTGCCTTGCGATTTTTCATACATTTTGTGCAGCGTTGTGTCCTTTGTATTTTTTATTGGAGTTGGCATACTAAGGTCTCTTTTTTCCATAAATTTCTCTTTTTCGCTGCCTACAAAAATCGGGTCTGAATATATGTTCTCAAATTTATCTGTGGGAACGTAGCTGTCTTCTTTTTTGACTATTCTTGCAGTTCCAATTGGGCAAAAGCGGCAGTCGGTATCGGCGTTTTCAAAGAATAGGTTATTCCTTATGCGTGGGCTTGGCCTTGAATCCGACCATATTCCAAAATTTGAATTTCTATAGAATATATTTGCCGCGATTGAGGGGCGTGAATTGCGGATATAAATGCCTGCACTCAGGTTTTCGGTGAAAACGGAATTATAGATTGACAAATCGCCTTCGTTGTCCAGCCAAACTCCAGTGCCATTGCCTATGAAAAGCGAGTTTCCGATATTGACCCTGCTAAACATAGCATTTATGGCTCTATTCGCACCCATTATGTGCATATATTCAATGTTAATCTGCGATCTTTCTTTTCTGGCTAATCTTATTCCATCCCATTGTATTTTGCCCGGAATGTGGTTTTCCGGCATAATCCGCACAGGCTCTTTTGCTGTTCCTCTAATTACCAGCGAGCCAAATACTTTTATGCTCACATAAGTGGAATCAGACCAATCTATCTGCTTTGTTTCGCCGCAGGTTTCGCCGGGCACAATATGCACTTCAACGCCGGCTTCTATGGTTAGCCTTGCCGCGTGGGAAATTTGAAGATCGCCGGTTATGCGATAAGGCGAATTGTCTTTAGTCCAAGTTGTGGGCAAATCTATAATGCCGCAATAATCAACTTGCGTTTTTTGCTCGCCCTGCCCTTTTTGCTCATCCGCCGCAAAAGCAGAAACCACCGCAAGCGCAAGCACAGCGGAGGAATTTAAGATTTTGAGACGGAATTTCATTTAGGGTAAATATAGAAAATTCTTTCTACGCTTCAATTCTCAATACCCTATAACTCCCACTTCCAAGCAAAATATCTATGGGCAGTTTTTCAAATTCATATTCATAAGGCGGAGCTTTCCAAGCAAAATCTTCTTTATGGCGGTGAAATAAATATTTCAAAATTTGCACAGTTGTTTCAAATGGCAAAAATTCCTCGCGTTCCAAAACGTGGATTTGCGCCCCGTGGCAAATTTGCCCTGCATACTTGTGGAATGTCGGTTGAAAATGGCTCTCCCTGAAATAAACTCCGGGCAATTTTAAATTGTTCAGGCAATCGCACATCTCCGTGGCTTCTATCCAAGGCGCGCCAAAAAGCTCAAATGGTTTTGTTGTGCCTCGCGCCTCGCTGATATTTGTCGCTTCCAGCAGGCATTGACCCGGATACACTATAGCGGTATCCAAAGTTGGCATATTGGGTGATGGCATAACCCAAGGCAGGCCTGTTTGGTCAAACCACATACTTTTTTCGCAGCCCCGCATTTCCAAAACATAAATTTCCGCGCTCGGAAAGCACTCTTCTCTAAATTGCAAAGCGAGTTCGCCTATGGTTTTTCCGTGCCGCACCTGAATTGAATGCAAGCCCACAAAACTTTTGTATTCCAAATCCAAAACTGGGCCTTCCGCTATGTGGCATCCTATCGGATTTGGGCGGTCTATAACAACAACGGGAATGCCGCGTTTTTCAGCGGCTTTTATGCAGAGGTAAAGCGTCCAGATAAAAGTGTAATATCTTGCGCCAACATCTTGCAAATCAACCAAGAGCATATCCAAATTCTTCAGCATCTCCGGGCTTGGCTCTCTATGCTCGCCGTATAAGCTGTAAACGGGAATGCCAAGGCGTGGGTCTGCCCCGCCTTCCCATTCTATCATATTGTCTTGGGTGTGCCCAAGAATACCGTGCTGCGGTCCAAAAAGCGCGGCTAGCTTGAACAACGAGCCGTTGTGCTTTTCGAGCGTTGCAAGGGTGTGCCGCAAGTCTGCAGTTATTGAGGCTGGGTGCAAAACCGCGCCCAATCGCTTTCCCTTCAATTTTTCAGGAAAATGTTTTTCCAAACTGTCAAGCGCTAATTTTACCATACTGGGGAATGTAAAAAATTCTACATTCCCCATAGTGAAAAAAGCATTGCAAGAAATTTTTAAAACTTATTCCCAAGCGTTTCTCTCCGAAGGTTTAGGAGATAAAGCTCCGCTGTTTTACGCAAAGCACAGGCAAGAACACTTGAAAAATCTGGATTCATTGTGCGTTTATGCCTCTGCAACCGAAGAGAAAGAGGGAAGAATTTGCCAAAATCCTGATTTTTTATACCTGACGGGAATAAACCAAGGCAAGGCTATTTTGGTTTTAGACCCTTTGGCAAGGGACGAAAAAGAGATTTTGTTTTTAGGAGAAAAAAATGCAAAAAAAGAATTTTGGAATGGAATAAGGCTTGGGTTGCCAGAGCCTCATATAAATGAAATCACCGGTTTCAAAACAGTTTTCCCATTGGAAAAATTTAACTCGTGGTTCAAAAACAGAATTGCGAATTTAGAAACAAAGCATATTTTTTCAAATGAAATTATACACCGCAAGCTGCTCAGTTGCAAACTAGAGGTCAAAGACATTTCAAAAATTCACCTTGAGCAGAGAGTCATTTTAGAACCGGATAGAATAGCCCTTGCCAAAGAATCGCAGAAAATAGCAAAAGAGGCTTTCCTAAAACTTTTGCCACGCATTGCAAACTGCAAAAATGAGCGAGTTCTATGTGCCGAGCTTGAATGCCTGATGCTCTCTCAAACAAATAACGGGCTTGCCTTCCCTAGCATCGTGGCTGCTGGCAAAAATGCCTGCACCCTTCACTACGCAAAAAAAGATTGCGAAATTAAAAACGGGAATTTAATCCTGATGGATTTCGGCTGCCGCTATAACACCGTTTGCAGCGATATTTCTCGCACTGTTCCAGCAAACGGAAAATTTAACCCTTTGCAAAAATTGCTCTACAATATAGTTTTAGACGCTCAAAAATTCCACGAAAAAAATGTAAAAGCAGGTTTAACATTAAAAGAGCTCGGAAAAAAAGCCTGGGATTATATGGAAAAATTGCTCGCGGAACGCTTTACGGCAAAAGGCGGCAAAATGGAACGCAGCTATGTAGAAAAACCGCACGGCATCAGCCATTTAATAGGAGATATTGTGCACGAAGGAGCATCTAATAGGAGCTATTTGGAAGAACCTTTGAAGCCTGGAATGCTAATTTCAAACGAACCTGGGCTTTATGGGCATTTTACGCTTTCAATAAATGGAATAACCTATAGCGAACATATGGGCATTCGCATAGAAGATGATTTGCTGATTACCCAAAAAAGTTGCAAAAATTTGTCTGCTGAAATTCCAAAAGAGATTCAGGCTATTGAATTGCTTTTTTCGCGCGCCGCAAGCCACGCCGTAAAACAAAAACTAAAGCAGCGGTTTGATAGATAAGGCTAGTAAAAAAAAGAAACCCACGTAAAAATCCTGTTCTTAAAATAACTTCGCCTTTTGCGCTCCAGCTTTCATTTTCATTTTCCCAATAGGGAAAATAGCAACCGCGAGAAATTCCAAGTGCCATTGAATCATAAAAAGGGTCGCCAAAAGTGCCCCTAACTTCAACATTTTCAAGCCTTATTGAAAAAAGATTATAGACACGGTAAATCAATTTTTTTGTAAACTGCCAAATCCTAGCTCTGGTTTCCGGGTAAAGAAGAGCTTTAAGTAAAAATTTGGAAACGCCGCCTTTGGCTCGTTTACCGTTTTTGGGCTGTTCATTTTCATTTTCTAGCTTGGACAATGTGTCTTTAAACGTATCTTTAAATTTGTCTTTAAAGCTGAACTTTTCAGCTAAAGGCAAACGCCATTTCCATCTTAAAAAGCGAAATCCCAATTCGCTTTCCGCTTGAGAAAAGGAGAAAGCTACGCGAACTTTCATTTGGCATATTCGTCCGCTTTTTCTTTAACAGTCTTAATCAATTCTTTGAAACTTTTTGTTTCCAAAATGCTTTTGAATTGGTCTTGATAGTTGCGAGTGGTGGAAAGGTCATCTATAACCAAATCCCAAACCCGCCAGGAATTGGCTTCCTTATCCATTTTATAAACCATCAGCATATCTTTGCCTTTGCTCCAGGAATGTATGGAAACCCAAACCTCATTGCCATCTTTTTTGTATTTGGGTTCTTCATAAACAGTGGAATCCGGCGGAGTATACTTTGTGTTTTTGAATTTATGCACGCTTGAGTTTTCAATCATCCTTTGAAATTCTTTGGAAAACTCCGCCTTTGCGCTTTTGGAAATTGTATCCAAAGTTTTTTTAGGCAGGCTGCGTTCCGCCATTTTTGCAAAATCAAAAAGCCCGCTGCTCAGGTATTTAATTCTCTCCATATCTGCTGCCGTGTGGCTCTTTTTTTTAAGTTCCTTTTGCAGTTCCAAATCGTTCTGCTTTAGCAGAGCAACTGGGTCTTGTTGCGCATAGGTAAATGAGGCAACGCACATAAAGAGAGAGATAAAAATTATTTTTTTCATAAAAACTCCTTTTTTTGGAATATAGCAAATTTTATAGCATAATTGCCGCCACCGCGAGTTATGGATAGCAGTTCGGTTGTGTAACGTGCCAGCTTGCTAAGAGGGGCATTTGCATAAAAACGGTGTTTTTTGCCATCGCCATCGCTGTTTATGATTTTTGCCCCGCGAGCGAGCAAATCTTTTGTGACTGCGCCAGCATAAGCCGAGGGGCATTGAACGGTTAAATCTACCCAGGGTTCGTGAAGCTCCACAGCACTTGGCTCTACGAGCATTTTTGCCGCATCCAGGCAGGCTTTTTTTATAACTGCTTGAGTTGCATTTTGCGGTGCATTGCCCAAAATTTCCAGTTTATGCAAAATAAACTTGATGCCATACAGAGAGCCTTTACCCAAAACTCCCGCCTCGCAAAATTCCTCAATGGCAGAAATTACCGCAGGAATTTCGCTCGCTACCTCGCAACGTTCATTTTCCAGTTTTTCGGCAGAAAGGGAAATTCTGACGCTTGTCTCCCCTATCTGGCAAAAATTTTCAACGGCGTTCAAATTTCTTGAAAGCACCTCGTGAAATTCAACGCTTGGCTCCCCTGCCTTTACTTTGCAATGAAACTCCCTTTTGAGCCTGGACAAGATGAAGTCAAACTGCACCGCTCCCATTGCGTGCAGAGTCCAAGAACCATCGTTTCTGTTTTCCGTAATTCTTATTGAATGCTCTATGCGTTCCATACTTTTTAAAGCATCATTTATTTGCGTCCAATCCTCCGATTTCAAGCACTCAATTCGCATTTGCAAAAGCGGTGAATAATCCCCGATTTTTTTATGCGGCATTCCTTTCACAGCATAAATATCCCCACAAAAAATTTCCGAAACTTCGCTTAAATTTTGAGCGTGAATGCGGTAAAATTTTAAGCCGTCAGGGAATTCGCTCTTTTGCAGATTTTTATAGCTTTTGAAAATCGCAACCTCGCATAAGCCTGCAAAGGAGCGATAGCGTATAATTTGCCCCAATTCCTCGCTTTTTATCTCCTGAGGTTTAAGAAAAAAGGAAAGCCCGTTCAAAAGCGAGCGAATACCGATGTTCCTTTTTGCAGAACCAGCATAGCACAAAATATGAGAACCATCGCAGAAAAGTTTTTGCAAACCGGAAAGAAGCTCTGCGGTTTCTGGAATTTTATTTGAGAGCAGTTTTTCCAGAAGTTTATCATCCACGGTGGAAGCCGCTTCGCAGGCTTCGCGCCGCAAGTTTTCCATCTCGCTTTTTTCTTCCAAAAAATCAAAAATATCTTCTCTGCCTTCATCGTTATGTTTTAAAAAAGTTCCGCTCAGAACATCCCATACGCCACCGTTTTTCACAGGCCATGAGAGTAAAACCGGGCTTACTCCGAATTGCTCTTCTATTTCCCAAAAACTCTCCTCCAGCCTCGCTTCTGGCAAATCCGTTTTATTGAAAAATATTATGCAAGGTTTGTCAAGCAATCTCAATTTTTCCCAAGCGGCAAAAGTTTGAGGCTGTATTCCATCCACGGCGGAAATCACCAAAACCACGCCATCTGCGGCTTCCAAAGCGGTGTCCGCTTCCATGCCAAAATCTATGTGCCCTGGGGCATCTATCAAATTCCACCAAATATCTCTCCACATAAAATTAGAGATGCCCGCTTCTATGGTTATGCCTTTTTCCTTTTCTTCTGGCAAATAATCCATTGTTGCAAGCCCGTCTTCCACATCGCCGGCACGCAGTATCTTGCCCGCAGCCCACAAAATACGCTCGGAAAGCGTTGTTTTGCCTGCGTCTATATGAGCCAAAATAGCGATGTTCATAGTGTTGTTGATGTTGCCAAATGAGCAGCTAATTTCAAATTTACAAAAAATATAGGCGAATATCACAAAAAAAACGAATTTTCATTTTTTTTGTTTATTTCCTCCAAAAAAAAGCTATATTTCTTCGTATGGCATTAGGCAGAAAAGTATTGAATTTAAAGTCGCCGTGTGAGGTACATCCCCTTGCGTACACACGTGCACATATACTTTTTTGAACAAATCCCACTCTCCCCATAAAATAGATTTTTTTTAGCCTCATTATTTTCATTGCATATTTTTGCGATAGATTTTGGGTTTTTATTTTAATTTTTGGCAGTGCCGGGTCGAGAGAGGGGGGATAGACTCGGCACTGCCTCTAATGCACCCCATCTTCTATCTTTTCAAATTTTTTGTCATTATACCAATTTTGGATTTTTTGCAAAATTTCGGGCGGAAAATTCGGTTTGTTGTCTAAAATCTCATTTGCGGTATTTATGGTCTTCTCAATCAAAGGCTGGCTATCCACCCAATCAAAATATCTCAAAATCCAAGAACCGCTCTGCTGTGAGCCTTCTAAATTCCCTGCCCCTCTGTTTTGCAGGTCTATTTCCGATATTTCAAAACCGTCATCTGTTTTTGAAAATTGCTCCAGCCTTTCAAAAGCGGCGTTGTCTGAATCGCATATCAAAAAACACCAAGCCTGCGCATTCCCGCGCCCTACCCTGCCCCGCAACTGATGCAACTGGGCAAGCCCAAAACTTTCTGGGTTCTCTATAGCTATCAAATTCGCTTCCGGTACATTTACGCCAACTTCCACAACTGTTGTGCAAACAAGCAGGGAAATTTCGCCTCTGGCAAAAGCGGTGAGGTTTGCATCCCGCTCGGTTTCCGGCATTTGCCCGTGAACAACGGCTATTTCCCAATCGCTTTTAAATTTTCTCAATTCATCATAAATTTTGCCTACGCTCGCCGCCTCGCCAAATTCATCCTCCTGAACCCTGCTCGCAACCCAGTAACAGCGATTGCCGGCAAAGGATTCCTTGTAAAGGTAGTTTTTCATGTCTTCACGTTTCTCGCTGCCGACTAATTTGGTTAAAACGGGTTTTCTGCCCGGCGGTTTTTCACGCAAAACTATGGCTTCCAAATCTCCGTAAAAGGTCATCGCAAGGCTGCGGGGAATTGGCGTTGCGCTCATCACCAGCAAATCCGGTTTATTGCCTTTTGCGAGCAAGGCTTCCCTTTGTTTAACCCCAAAGCGATGCTGCTCATCTATAATCACAAAACCCAGATTTTTGAACTCCACATCTTTTGAAAACAAAGCGTGAGTCCCAACAACCGCGTTGATTTCCCCGCTCTTCAAATTCTCCAGAACTTCCCTGCGTTCCGCAGTTCCCATAGCCCCAACGAGCAAAGCTAGCTTTAAGCCCGCGTTTTCAAAGACTTTCCCCATGCTCAAAAAATGCTGCCTCGCCAAAATATCGGTAGGGACCATGCAAGCCGCTTGCTCCCCTGCCCCGCAGATGCCAATCATGGCAAGCATTGCCACAACGGTTTTTCCGCTGCCAACATCGCCTTGCAAAAGCGCATGGAATTGACGGCTGCTCAAAAGCCCGCTTTTTATCTGCTCCAAAACCTGATTTTGCCCAGCGGTTAAAGCAAAGGGCAAATTGCCTTTTGCAGAATCCATCTTTTGCAAATCCAAAGCTCTTGGAATTCCAGAATTTGAAAGCAACTGCCGCCGCCTTGCCATTCTTAGGCAAAAAGGCAAAAGCTCCAGAGCTTTTATCTCTTTTTTTGCAGCGTTAATCTCCTCCCAATTTTGCGGGCAATGCAGCTTTTTAAAATTCTCCACAAGCGGTTGCATTTTTAAAAAATTCAAAAGCTCTGGAGGGCAAATATGCTCTTCGGGCAGTAAAATCAAGTTTAGGTTTTTCTCAAAAAGGTTTTTATACAGTTTTGCAAAAAACTTGCTCTCCATCCTAGCTTTTCGCATCGGTTCGCTTATCGTGTAAATGGGAACTATGCTGCCGCTGAATTCTTCGCCTTCTTCCAGAGCTTGCAAATCGGGGTGTACCATCTGTATTGTGCGGAATACAGTACCTTTGCCAATAGCAACCCAGCGCGAGCCGTTTTTTAGCCTACCCTGCCAGTGATGCGTTGCCCCAAAAAACACAATTTCAATGCTCCCTGTTTCATCTTGCAGGGTTGCGATAAGTCTCTCGCGCCCCCCGTAAATCATCTTGCTATGCACTATGTGCCCCACCAAAACAACGCGCTCGCCTGCTATAATATCCCTTATTTTTGTTATCCGCCGCTGGTCTATCCAATCACGCGGCAAATACGAGAGCAAATCAAAAAGCGTACTTATGCCGCTTTCTTTTAATGCAGCTATTTTTTTGGGACCAAATCCAGATATGGAAGAAAGGAGCACGGGAGTAAAAATAAAAAACTTGACAAGCGCCATTTTTTTTTCTAAATTTATCCATTCCCAGGGGTTATAGCTCAGTTGGTAGAGCATCACGCTGGCAGCGTGAGGGTCAGGAGTTCGAATCTCCTTAGCTCCATTTGTTATAATTTTCTATATTCCAGTAAATGCTCGGTCTTACTCCATTCAAATATTTGCCAAAACCTATGCAAACAATACTGCTGCTCTGCGCAGTTGCTTATTTGCTCAAATGGGTTGGCATAGGCGGTTACATTTTATTATACGGAGCTTTTATACCGAGCCGGACGTACGAGCTTTGGCGTTTTTTGAGCTACGCGTTTGTGCACTACGATTTTATGCACCTACTCTTCAATATGCTGATGTTCTGGATGTTCGGGACGGAGGTTTGCAAAAATCTTGGCGAAAAGAATTTTACCGCCCTTTATTTAATATCGGCGGTTTTTGCAGGCATATTCAGCATACCATTTTACACTTTTGGAATTATGGGGAACAACCCTATAATAGGGGCATCTGGAGCGCTCTTTGGTATTATGGCAGCTTACGCGTTTCTGTTCCCCGATAGAACTATACTGATGTTTTTCATAATACCCATGAAAATAAGATACGCTATATGGATATTCATAGCCATAGACCTGTTTATGGCAAACAGCGGAGATGGCATAGCGCATTACATGCACTTGGGCGGAATACTTTCCGGCTACCTATTTATGCTAGGTTGGTCTAAAAACATTTCCTTGAAATCTTTTTTCACAACCCAAAAGAAACAAGAAACCTATTCAAGGGAATTTTTCAGAGAACAGGCAAAGAAAAACAATCCTAGCCATCCGCTGGAAGGCGAACTTTACAAAGGCAGCTCCAACACGAAAGAGGAACGGCTGAACGAAATTTTGGAAAAAATAAACCGTAACGGGTTGCAATCTCTAAACCAAGAGGAACGCGATTATCTGCAATGGTTTGGGCAACAGAACAAAAAAAGGGGTTAGAATGAGACAAGCAGTTGGTGTTGGCGCAGCTTTGGTGGACTTGGTGACTTCGGTCAGCGAGGAGTGGATTGTTCGGCAGAAAAAACCAAAAGGCGGCATGAATCCCGTAGCTTGGGGTGAAATGGGGCGTATCTTGGGCAATGTAGAGCGCCTCACAACAATCCCCGGAGGCTCGGCAAGCAATACGATGATGGGTTTAGCTAGGCTTGGTGGCTCGGTGCGCTTTGTGTGCAAAGTTGGCAATGACGATTTAGGCGATGTATATTCTCTAAATCTTTACCGCAACGGAGTGGAAGGCTATATACGCAAAAGCGCAACCCCCACAGGGCGTGTACTCTCTGCCGTTACTCCAGACGCTCAACGCACTATGTACACATACTTGGGGGCTTCTGCTGAATTATTGCCTACAGAAATTAGCGATGTTCCTTTTCGCAATGCCGGAGTCCTTTATTTAGAAGGCTATTTGGCTTATGCCCCAACCATATTGCTGCATTGCGTCAATGCTGCCAAAGCCAACAACTTGGAAGTTATTTTTGACTGCGGCTCATTCGGAGTTATACAAGACTGCCGCTTTATAATAGATAAGTTAATAGAAGAAGAGAGCATAGACATCTTAATAGCAAACGAAGATGAAGCCAAAGCTCTAACAAATGTGGAAGAAGAATTGGCGTGCATGGAAATGGCTAAAATGGCTAAAATAGCCATTGTTAAAATTGGCAAAAAAGGCTCAATAATCTGTGTAAAAGATGAAATTTTCAGAATAGGCACTCCAGATGTCAAAGCGATAGATACCACAGGGGCAGGCGATTTATGGGCATCAGGTTTTTTGTACGGCTACTTAAATGACTGGCCAATTGAAAAATGCGGTGAGTTAGCTTCTGCCGTGGCTTCTGAGGTTATACAGGTTATGGGCCCTGTTATCCCGGATGAGTGTTATGAAAGGCTGATTAAAATTCGCGATAATATTGCTAATAGTTTAAAATAATTATTTATATTATACACTATCATGTTCAGTAAAGTAACTATAATAACCATAACTTTACTTTGTGCTTTATCTTTTGCACAAGATAGCAGTGTGGTTAATTTGGATTCTTCTTATGGAAGTTTGCACGTTCAAAGTTCTGTGCCCGCAGGAGTTTGGATTAACGGGCAGGCTGTAGGCAACACTCCAATTTCAATAAAGTTACCTGCTGGCTGGGTAATTTATTCAATACGTGCTCCTGGTTACTGGACAGAAGTTTTTACCGCAAACATTAAGCAAGGAGCAGAAGTTTCGCGAGAAGTTAAGTTAAAAAAGCATAAGCTACAGACCAATGAAGTACCTGAAATGCCCGATTTATCCGATATAAACGATATTAAAACACTAGAGAACCTTTACGATAGCCTTGCGAAGCAAAAATCCAAAGCCATTCTGGATTCTATTTGCATAGCTAGTTTTGCTGAAGAATACCCTGCTCTTGCTCCTAGCAAGTTAGACGAAAAATCCGCTGAACACCATAAATACTATGAGATTTACAACGAAGAAAAACAGCTATCGTTTAAGGAATGGTACGCAGGTTGCTCTGGCCCTGTGCAGCAAAGCATGAATGCGATTTTAATGCGCATAAGAGAACTTGGGAAAAGACAAACTAGTGGAATAATTCCGGTTGTGGGAGCTGATTTTCAAGCGACTGACCTTACTGGTCTAAATGGCAATTTAATACTCTTTCTCCGCTCAACAGACGGGCGCGCAGAAGTTGCTTGGAAAGGCGTTTGGAAAAACGATTTTTTAACTGGCAGCGAATTGGTAAAAGCCTTGACCGCAAGCCCGCCTATAGCTCTCGCTTTTTTAACAACACAGAATAAAACAATGTGGATTCCTGTTGAAAAAGGCTATTCCAGGCATTTCTACAAATATCACGAGTTAAATATATCTTGGAACGCTTTGCTAATCCCAATGAAAGGCGAATTCATTTTACCCGATTACATTCTTGCTTGGCTAGGAGAGCCAGAACTATTGCCGATTGATCCTCTGCCTGTTGATTCTTTGCCAACAGACTCCCTGCCAAAAGATTCCATTGAAGAAATTAAAACAGATATCGCTTTTTTATCAAAAATACCGGGCGGCACTTTCGTATATAAAGGCAAGATAAAGGAAATTAAGCCTTTTTCCATCAACACGAGAGAGGTTAGCCAAAATTTGTATAAAAATAAATGCGGGGAAAAGGATTTTGGCTCTTTAAAAGGCGATTCGCTCCCCGCTCATAGCATCACCTGGAAAGAAGCAAATAGTTGCTGCACAACGCTAGGCGGTGACCTTCCCACAGAAGCAGAGTGGGAGTATGCCTCCAGAGCAGGCATTCCTTATAAATATGTATGGCAAGAAAATGATAGCGCAAAAAGTTATGCCGTGTTCAATGCAAAAAAAGTAGATGTTGTTGGCAGCAAAAAAAGCAATGGCTGGGGGCTTTACGATATGTTCGGCAATGTTGCCGAATGGGTTAAGGATGATGGTTTTTGGAGAGGCAAATATAAATTCCTCAAAGGCGGCAGTTATAAATCTAAAGAAAAAGATTTAAACGTTGAAAACAGAGATGAAGAGGATACTCGCTATTGGGGAACGCACGTAGGTTTTAGATGCGTATATAGGTGAATTTAAGACAGTTTGTCTCTAAAACTTTCGTAATCAAATTCTTTCGCAAGGTGGAATTCACCGTTTTTCCAAATCCCTATGGAGGGATGTTTTACCCCATTGAAGAACGTGGTTTTTACCATTGTATAGTGAATCATATCCATGAATATAATTTTAGAGCCTGCATTCAAAGGCTTGTCAAAAGAGTAGTCCCCGGCTATGTCCCCTGCAAGGCAGGAATTGCCAGCCAGTCTGTAGGTATGCGGTTTTACGTTTGGCATTTCGCTGCCGAGAACCATAGGCCGGTAAGGCATCTCTAAACAATCGGGCATGTGTGCTGATACAGATACATCTAAAATAGCTATATCTATTTCGTTATGGACAATGTCCAAAACTGTGGATACCAACTCGCCGGTTTGCCAGCCAACCGCTTCGCCAGGCTCTAGAATAACTTCAACCTCTGGATATTTTTTGTGGAAATTTTTCAGAATATTTATCAATTTTTCAACATCGTAATCCGCTCTAGTTATATGATGCCCACCGCCGAAATTCATCCATCTCATTTTGGGAATCCATTCGCCAAAATTTTCTTCTACCCTTGCTAGCACGGCTTCAAGGGCATCGGCATTCTGCTCGCAAAGCGCGTGGAAATGCAAGCCCTCTATGCCTTCCAGAAATTCCGGCTTGAATTCCTTTTTCGTAACCCCAAGGCGGCTATAACGGCCAACTGGGTTGTATAAATCAACCTCAACAGTGGAAAACTCTGGATTTATCCTTATGCCTGCACTGACGCCTTTTTTCAGAGTTTCTTTTTTGAACAAGTTCCATTGCGAAAAACTGTTGAATGTTATATGGCTCGCGTGGCTTAAAATTCGCTCAATTTCATCTGTTCTGTATGCCGGAGCGCACACGTGCACTTCCTTGCCCATTTCACGGCTTGCCAAAAGCGTTTCGTTCAAGCTGCTTGCGGTAGCTCCGCTTAGATACTCAGCGACAAGCGGAAATGTTTTCCAAAAACTGAATCCTTTAAGAGCGCATATAACCTTTGCATTCCCCTCATTTTGCGCTCTGGCTAAAATTTCCAAATTGCGAACCAACCGGCTTTCTTCAAGCACATAGCAAGGCGAGGGGATGGAATTGTAGTTCACCATTCCAATTTTATATAAGTATTTTGCGAAGGGGGGGTATCCATAGCTTTTTTTATGTAGCTTATAATTGAGGATATAGCCGAAGATTCGTGCACAAAGTCTATATCGTTCACGTCTATTATCAAGACCGGGCTTGTTTTGTAATGAAAGAAATAGCGGTCGTAAAGAGCGGTTAACTTCTGTAAATAATCTTTTGTTATGCCTTTATCGCCGCCCTCGCTGTCTTTTAGCCTTAGCTTTTCCGTTTGCCTAACCCTATCCTGAACCCTTTTATACAAGGTTTTCTCGCCAGCCCTTAAATAAACCACAAAATCCGGTTTTATGAATTTTTTTGATGATTCCAAGAGAATGTCACGCATTTTCTGGTATAATTTCCATTCGTGTTCGTTCTCTATGGTAAGCTCTGCGAAAATATCGTTTTTTTCAAAAATAAAATCCGAGACAAAAAGCCTTTGCCCAACAAACATATCCGGCTGTTTAAGGCTCTTTTGCAGTTCTTCGTATTGTTTATAGCGTGATAGCATAAAGGCGATTTGCGTTTGAAAAGCGTATTTGCTTTTATCTTCGTAAAATTTATCCAAAAAGGGATTTGGCTCTAGTTCTTCCCTGAAAGAATGCAAATTTTGCTTGCCGTATTCCTTTTCAATGGCATCCATAAGTGCAGACTTTCCAACGCCAATGGGGCCTTCTATTGCTATAAATGCGGAATTCATATTTTCTGGAATATAGAAAATATAAATAGGCTAATAAAAGCCTTCCCCTTGACAGTGAACCGCCTTCGTCAAATAGCAACGGCGGCTCGTCCTCGTCAGGCGGTTCTGTCGCTACTTCTCTCAATGGAACATGGAAAGGCAATGACGGCAACACATCTTCCCCTAGCAGCGATGGTATGAAATATAACCGACTCGGAGAAGGCACAGACCAATTAAAGGATTTGCAAGGGGCATACGCCCCTGCTGCCCAAAATTTTCTACATTTACAGCTATGAAACACGCCTATATTCTTTTACCTGCGGCAAATAGCGTTCCGCTTGGAAATGTAGCAGATGGGGTTTTGGAAACACTCAGCAAAAGAGGTCTGAAGGTGGTGAAGTTTATTCCGTTTGGAGAACGCGGAATACCTTTCAATGAAATACGAAATTCCATAATTTCCGGTTGCGAACAGATGATAATGGAACTCTTGGTGGACAAGTTCTCAAGAGTACTTGCAAAAAACGATGCCGTGATTGTTGAAGGAATTTCCACACCGGATATTTTTTACAAAAAAGAACTTCACCGAATGCTGACATCCGCTTTTGATGCCGATATTATCTTGGTTGCAAGCGCAAAAGGGAAATCTCTTGAAACGCTTATAAGCGAAATTTCCGTTGAAGAGCATTTTCACAAAAACGCAAACGCTTTTATGGCTGGCTGCCTGTTCTTAAATGTTGACGAAGACTACGAAGCCGCTCTTAGAACCGCCTGCAAAGGCAGTGATTTGCCTGCGCTGGGGTTTGTACACGGCGGAGAAGAACCGAGCAAGGAAAATGTTATAGCCGGCATAGAAGAAGAACCCTGGGAACATATCCTGAACAAAAGCAGGGAACGCAGGATGAGCCCGCCGGAGTTCCGCAATTTCTTGATTAAAAAAGCACAAAAGTACAAGACCAAAATTGTTTTGCCAGAAGGCTCGGAACCCAGAACCGTGCGTGCCGCTATCCTCACTTTGCAAAGGCAGATAGCACACCCGCTATTGCTCGCAAAAAGAGCAGATGTTGAAAAAACAGCAGCCAACCTCTATATGACCTTGCCACCCGACCTTGAGATAATAGATCCGGAAAACATCGCTCCAAAATACGTGCCTTTGCTTGTGGAGCTTCGCAAACACAAAGGCATGACCACGGAAGATGCCGAAAAAATACTCAAAGACAGCGTTTGGGTTGGAACAATGATGGTAAAAACCGGCGATGCAGATGGCCTTGTGAGCGGCGCAATCCACTCCACAGCAGACACGGTGCGCCCCGCGCTCATGATAATTAAGCCCCATGCTGGAACCTCTATCATAAGCTCGGTATTCTTTATGTGCCTGCCAACGCAGGTACTTGTTTACGGCGACTGCGCTATAAACCCAAACCCCAACTCAACCGAGCTTGCGCAAATAGCTATACAATGCGCAGACACCGCCAGGGATTTTGGCATTGTGCCACGAGTTGCGATGCTGAGTTACAGCACAGGCGAAAGCGGCAAAGGCGAGGACGTTGATAAGGTAAAGGAAGCCACGCAAAAGGTGAAAGAACTCCGCCCGGACATTGAAATAGACGGCCCCATGCAGTACGATGCCGCAATAATGGAATCCGTAGCCCATACAAAAGCTCCCAACAGCCATATAGCTGGGCGTGCCACGGTATTCGTGTTCCCGGATTTGAACACGGGCAACACCACATATAAAGCCGTTCAACGCAGCGCAAACACCGTTAGCATTGGCCCTATGCTTCAAGGGCTGGCAAAGCCTGTAAACGATTTATCCCGTGGAGCTTTGGTGGATGATATTGTTTATACCATAGCCATAACCGCGGTACAGGCAGGTATGAGCAAAAATTGATAAATGGCTGATAATTTTCTAAATTATATTTGAATTTTTTGGAGAGAAGACATGATAAAACGAATTTCCCTTTTTGTAATGATATTCACTATTTGCATATTTGCAGAAAATACAGCTAAAACAAAGCAGGCTGCTGCACAAGCAGCTGCGCAAGCTGCCGCGCCTGCTGCTGCACAAGCCACCACCGCACCTGCTGCCGCCACGCCTACTGCTGCGCCAGCCACCGCTCCCGCTCATCCTGCTGCCGCGCCGGCCGCTGTTCATCCTGCTGCCGCGCCGGCCGCCGCTCATCCAGCGCCGCAACAACCCGTTGCCGCGCAAGACTCCGCTGCTGCACATGCCGCTCCGCACGTTGCTGAAACCGAAGCTGTTGAACAGGTTGCCACAGAGGCTGCTCCTGCTGAACCCGTAGCGGTTGCTCCCGTTGCCCCTGCTCCTGCTCCAGCCGCAACCGAGACCGCAAAAGAAACCATTATAGAGAATCCCATAGAATTTGCAATTGTAACCGCTGTTTTTATAGCGACAGTTTTATTAATCACTTTAACCGGAGACTGAGGTTTATATGAATCTGGAATATAGAGTAGCAAACATTTCCCTAGCGGATTGGGGCAGAAAGGAAATTGAACTTGCAGAGGTGGAAATGCCAGGTTTAATGGCTCTCCGCAAGGAATATAAAGGTAAGTATCCGCTGAAAGGGGCGCGCATAATGGGCAGCCTCCACATGACCATTCAAACAGCGGTTTTAATTGAAACCCTGGTTGAGCTTGGAGCCGAGGTTCAATGGGTTAGCTGCAATATATTCAGTACCCAAGACCACGCCGCTGCCGCTATTGCTGTTGGCAAACATGGAACTCCAAAAAATCCAAAAGGCATAAGCGTTTTTGCATGGAAAGGCGAGTCTTTGGAGGATTATTGGGAATGCACCAAAAGGGCGATGAATTTCCCCGGCGGCAGGCTCCCAAACTTGATTTTAGATGATGGCGGTGATGCAACTATGCTCGTAGTTCGCGGAGCGCAGTTTGAGGACGCTGGCAAAGTCCCGGCTTATAACCCCAAGCACGATAGCGAAGAATGGGGCGTATTCCTCGCATTATGCAAAAGAACCTTTGCAAAAGACCCAAAGCATTGGACAAAAATTCGCAGAGAGATAAAAGGCGTTTCTGAAGAGACAACTACAGGCGTACACCGCCTTTACGAGATGTCAAAAAAGAGAGAACTCCCCTTCCCTGCCATAAATGTAAACGATTCCGTCACTAAATCCAAATTTGATAACACCTACGGTTGCCGCCATTCATTGATAGATGGCTTTAACCGCGCCACTGATGTGATGATTGCAGGTAAAATCGCGGTTGTTTGCGGATATGGAGAAGTTGGCAAAGGCTGCGCCCAGAGTTTGCGCGGCCAAGGCGCAAGGGTTATAGTAACAGAGATAGACCCTATTTGCGCATTGCAGGCGAGCATGGAAGGTTATGAAGTTACTCGTTTGGAAAACGTTGTTGGCATTGCGGATTTTTTTGTTACAACCACAGGCAACACCAACATAATTTTGGCAAGCCACATGCAAAAGATGAAACACCGCGCCGTTGTTGGCAACATAGGCCATTTTGACAACGAAATAGATATGGCTGGTTTAAAGAAAATCAAGGGCATTAAAAAGAGGAACATAAAACCTCAATACGATGAATGGATTTTCAAAGACG
>Ga0268262_10001490_pt1 | contig 28899 bp, 25 predicted proteins | sample TergutNc150P3_FD_190354 | JGI IMG/M metagenome (GOLD analysis project Ga0268262, IMG submission 190354) | Nasutitermes corniger P3 segment gut microbial community from laboratory colony in Florida, USA - Nc150 P3 (SPAdes) (version 2) | ecosystem: Host-associated > Arthropoda: Insects >... | reverse complement strand
GAGAAAAAAAGTTCATTCCATATATCACTTTGCAGAAACGTTCTCCGTTGCCTCGCCTTTCCTTTGCCTTGCCGGAATGTTTTTTATAGGAGCAGGAGAATTTTCCTTCCCGGTATGGATAGGCATTCTGCTGGGAACTCTGGCCTCATTTGAACTTTTGCAGGAATTTCCTTACATAGCATTGCAAAGCGCGCTGTCTAAAACCGCTTTTGAGAGGCTTTCTCTCACTGCACACCCCGTCAGCTTCGCTGCCACCCCGCTAGAAGCGGGGACAAATTTAAGCACAGAAGTTCTAACCCTCAACAAAGGCGATGTTCTAACAATCAGCGCGCCGTCTGGGACGGGCAAAACCTTGCTTGCAAACTCCATAGCGGGCTTTTTGCCAAGCGATGCTGTTTTGGAGCGAACCGATGATTTTGTTTTTTTGGAGCAAGAGCCTTTTTTGTTCACCGGAACAATAAAAGACAATTTGCTATTTGCAAGCCCAAACGCAACAGATGAAGAAATGCAAAACGTTTTGCGAAAAGCTGGCTTGGAAAAATTTTCTCTTGATTTATGGATTGGAGAGCGCGGCTTTGCCCTGAGCGGCGGCGAAAGGCAAAAACTTTCCGCCGCTCGCGCAATGCTCTGCAACGCAGATTTAATAATAGCCGATGAACCAGCCGCCCATTTGCCAAGCTATGATGAAAACAAGTTGTTCAGCGAATTTGTGAATTTGCCAAATAAACCTGCCGTTTTGTGGTTTTCGCATTTTAGGCAGAAACGAACAGAATAATTTTCTATATTACCCCTATGATTTCTTTTTCGGCAAGGATATTGCCGTTGCTGGTTTTGTTATTCGCTTTTCTCTTCACCTGCTCAAGAGAAAGTACGGAGCCTTTGTGGGGAACTCAATCGCACCTAGGCAGCACAACTTATAGCGGCGGGCTTTTTCCGGTTTGGATCACATTAAAAGAACCTGTAAGCGACATAAACAGCATAACCTGGAGACGCGGAAGCTCCCTGATAGCATACCGTAGGCAAGCCGCACAGGTTATAGATGCAAACACGCGGCTCATATACGCAGATACCGCTTTTCTGTATTGGGACGTACCACCAAAACCTTATAATATGATGGTGGACAGCTCTAGAGGGACAAAGGATACAACATATTTTTATAGAGATACCGTTTTTGCCATAGTAAACGGCGTGCAAAGCGTACCGATAATTATCGAAATCAAAAATATCTTGCCTCGCATTAAAAAATTCACGGTTGGCGGCTTGGAGCAGTTTGGCGACTCCATTTTAACCGTGGCTGTTCACCCCAATGCAGTGATGGAAATTTCCGTTCTCTTAGAAAAACCTTTTAATAAAAACCGCCCCGACGTGACAATGCCCAAGGAAATGAAGGAACTGGGGGGGCTTACGCTGGACGAGTCAAAATCTAACGACACCCTTAAAGTTTATAAATGGATTGGGCCAGGGGACACAACTAACAGAACCCTGACATTGAAAATAGAGGATTCCGGAGGCTATGGGGAAAGGCTCTACAAGGTGCGCCTTATTGTATATACGGAACCCGGCTCTGTTTGGGTTGCATCGGAAAATGAGCTTGTAAAATTCTCATCTATGGGTACTGAGGTCGCAAGGCTAAACAGCGGTTTTAAATATATAAGCGATATTGCCGTCAATTCAAAAGATGGAAGATTATTTGTCGCTGACCAAGAGAAAAATTTTATCCGCATTTATAATGCTTATGGCAAATTGCTCTCCGAAGATAGTGCTTTTGCATCGCCAACGGGAATAGCGGTGGGCGTAGAAGGCACTTCCGCATGGGTATGGGTTGCAGACTTAAAAGATAAAACAACAGAGGTGCCGCAAGCTAGGCTGCGCCGTTTTGGATTCTCCGGTTCCGACTCCTCTGCTAAACTTGGCCCTAGCATTGTAAATTATGAGATGCCTGGGTCTGTTAAAGGGCTTTCCGTTGACCAATATAACAGGGATTTTGTGTGGTTTGTTATTACCGAAGGCGATACCGTGGGCTTCACAAGAGCCAACTCATCTAAAACAGAACCCAAGTATGTTCTGCTCTCAAACGACACTGCTTGGCAACGCCCCACCATGGTCAGCTACAAAAATGGGCTGGCGTGGGTTGCAGATAGCGGACGGATAGTAGCCGTGGACTCAAGCAAAAAAATCAAGGCTATTATAAAAGGATTTAGTTCCGTCCCTTCAATTTCAGCATGTGATAGAGGTATATGGGCTTCCGATAAAATAACAGGAAAAGTTTATCGATTCAAAGGGCCTTTCGGAGGCACTATCTCAGACCTTGCATTCCCGATTACTGGAGGCGAGGAATCCAGTGAAAAATTCCTATCCCCTGTTTCAGTCAGCGCGCTTACAACGGACTGTAGCGTATGGGTTGTAGATCCTGGCTACAACAAAGTGGTATTGCTGGATAGCCTTGGAAAAATAAAAACCTCCGGCATAGGCATAGAAGCACCAATTTTAGGTAAAACGCTGCAAAATTGGGAATAGTATGCCACCATCTCTGCAAGCTGCCAAAGGGCTAATACAGAAAAATTCATTTACAAAGCATCGAGATGCCATAGTGATTTTTGGCATTGTTTGCATAGTGCTTATAATGGTGGTTCCCCTGCCTACATGGGCTTTGGATATTTGCCTTACATTTATGATTGGCATTGCATTGATGGTTTTGATGACCAGCATGGTGATAGACAATGTTCTTGATTTTTCCGTTTACCCCGGTATGCTTTTGGTGGTGACCCTTTTCCGGCTGGCTTTGAACATCGCTTCTACTAGGCTTATTTTATCGCAAGGAGACGCAGGGCAAGTTATAGCGGCATTCGGAAATTATGTGACAGCTGGCAATATAGTAGTTGGAACAATAATGTTCATAATTTTGGTTGTTATACAGTTTGTGGTTATAACAAAAGGCTCAACGCGCATAGCGGAAGTTGCGGCGCGTTTTACCTTGGATGCGATGCCCGGCAAACAGATGGCAGTTGATGCAGATTTGAACGCAGGTAACTTAACCGAAGACGAAGCTCGCCAAAGACGTTCGGACATAAGCAGAGAAGCGGATTTTTATGGAGCTATGGATGGTGCCTCAAAATTTGTGAGAGGCGATGCCATTGCAGGTATAATAATAACCGTCATAAACATAATAGGCGGCATTATTCTAGGCGTTGTGATGCAGGGAATGGAAGTGTTGGAGGCTTTGGAAACTTTTACCAAGCTAACCATAGGTGATGGCTTGGTGACGCAAATTCCCGCTTTAATGGTTTCCACCTCTTCTGGCATAATAGTCACCAGAGCGGCTTCAAAAAATAATTTGGGCGCGGAACTGCTTTCGCAATTCACGCAAAGCTCCAAAGCCCTTGGGATATCGGCATTCGTAATGATACTTTTAGGCATTGTCCCCGGTATGCCTACAATTCCGTTTTTGGTTATAGGTTTGCTAATAGGGTTCACATCTTACAGAATGGCATTTGGGGTTAAGAGCAAGCAAGAAAAAGAAGACGAAGAAAAAGCCAAGAAGATGGCGGAAGAAGCCGCAGCTGTACCCAAAGAGGAAAAAATTGAGGACTATCTGCTCGTTGACCAAATGGAGCTGGAAATTGGCTACGGGCTAATCCCCTTGGTGGATGTTAATCAGGGTGGCGACTTGCTCGAGAGAATAACGATGCTCCGCAGGCAGATGGCTGGCGAGCTTGGAATGATAGTTCCGCCCATTCGCATAAGGGACAATATTCAGCTTTCGCCAAACGAATATTTGATTAAAATAAAAGGGAACGATGTTGGCAAAGGAGAACTGATGATGGGTTCTTATTTGGCGATGAACCCAGGCAAGATTAGCCAAAGAATACCCGGCATAAAAACAAAAGAACCGGCGTTTAATTTAGATGCTCTTTGGATAACGGAAGGGCAAAAGGAAGGAGCGGAGCTTGCTGGCTATACCGTTGTTGAGCTGCCAGCGGTTCTAGCTACGCACTTGACGGAAATTATACGCCGCTACGCTTCGGAAATTTTGATGAGGCAAGATGTAAAAGCACTGCTAGAAAATGTTAAAAAGAATAGCCCGGCTGTTGTTGAAGAGATATCTTCCGTTATGGGGGTTGGGGAAATTCAGCAGGTTTTATGCATGTTGCTCCAAGAGAGAATTTCCATAAGGGATTTGGCGAGCATTTTGGAACTGATGGCAAATGCGGCAAAACTCTCAAAAGATGCCGTGTTCATAAACGAGCAAGTTCGGCTTGGTTTAACAAGGCAAATCTGCAAACCCTTTATAAACAACGGGGAAATGTCCGTTATAACCCTTGCGCCGGATTTAGAGCAAATGCTGGAAGCCTCGCTACAATCAACTAACAAAGGGCCAAGATTGGTGATAAGGCCGGACCTTGTTGGCCGTATTTTGGAGAGAACGGAGATAATTCAAACGAAAATCCAAGCGGAAGGCGACCAGCCTATAATAGTTTGCTCGCCAAACGTGCGTTATCCATTGAAAAAATTATTGGAAAGCAACTTCCCGAATTTAGTAATTTTGTCTTATAGTGAGATAGTCACAGGAGTCAATATAACAGTAGCGGAGACCTTAAATACTCATGATTAGAACATTCAGAGCAAAAACTTTCACAGAAGCGTTCCATCGCATAAAGGCGGAAATAGGTCCGGATGCCGTTATATTAAAACAGCAGGAAATCAAACATTCCAATAACCCGAATGAAAAGGTGGAAGTAACTGTAACTTTGGATGATATTTCGGAAGCTCCGCCACCAGCTGGCAAAAGCGGCAGAGATACCGGCAAGCTAGCGACATATAACAGCAAAGGGGTAAAACCCGTAGAATGGCAAAACGCAAAGCAGCAAAAAACACCGGAGAAAAAGACCGCATCAATTCCGCTTGATAAATCTTACGATTACATGGAAAGCATCCTTACGGAATTTAAGGATAGTATTCTTGTGGAAGTTAAGAAGTTGAGGGAAGATTTTTTCGCAGCTAGAAGTGAATTCCTAGAAGGCGTTAGAGTTGCGCGCGACAGAATCCCAAAAGAGTTTGCTCATGTTGCAACGGAGCTTTCCAAAAACGGTTTCCCCGCTCAAATAGCCCAAGACCTGCTCGCAGAAACAATGCTATTTTGCCCAGCAAATTCAAGGGACGAGACTTATGTCAAAGAGCAGATGAGAAAAGTTCTCTCAAACCGGATTTCAATTGCACCGCGCCCAAGGTTTCGCAAAGGCAGACCTTTGGTGCAAATGTTCATTGGCCCAGCCGGAGCTGGCAAGTCTGGAGTTATATCAAAGCTCGCTGGCAAAGCCACCATAACAGGCAACCCGAATGTAGCCATAGTCACAACCGATTGCTATCGCATGGGAGCTTTGGAGCAGATGGAGGCATTTGCCGCAGCCGCAGACATAGACTTGGAGAGAATTTCTTCCCCGGAAGAAGTTCCTGAGGTTTTTGAGAGGCTTAGGGACAAATCCACGGTTTTGGTTGATACCGCAGGTCGCAGCTTAAAAAACGAAGAGCACGAAGCGGAGCTAACCGTTTTTTACGAAGCGATTCGCCCGGACGAGGTTCATTTGGTTTTGCCGCTCAATATGCGCAACCGCGATTTGGAAAATGCCGCAGAAGCATACATGGCATTGAAAGCCAATCGCGTGGTTTTCACAAGGCAAGACGAAGCCTCTGAGCAAGGGGCTTTGCTTTGGCTGCCCATAAAATATGGGATACCGCTCTCTTACATAGGCAACGGGCAAGGCCCCGACAATATAATCAACGCAGAGAAAGAGATAATAGCAAACTGGATAATTAAGTAAACGGAGAACTTAGAATGGAGCTTAGACCTATTACAAACGCAGTTACAAAAACACTTGTGATAGTGATTTTTTGGGTTGTGCTATTGGTGGACTTGATTTTGGAACCGATTATATCTTTTAAGATAATTTTGATAGCTCTTATAAAAGCTGTTGTGATAAGCGGGGTTTTTTGGCTGCTCTTTGTTATGTTAGTGGATACTTTTTTAAAAACTATTTTATTGGATGCAAAAGAGAAAAAGGTGGATAGAACGGATGGCGGACTTTCTTACCACGTAACCGAGCCGGATGCCGAAGAGCTTGCTTGGTTAAGAGCAGAGGAAAAAGAGAAGGAAAAGGAGAGAGAAGCGAAAGAGAGAGAAGAGAGAGAGAGAGCGAACCCGGCAGGAAAAGGATAATTAGATGGACATGGAATCCCTTTGGACAGAGTATAAAGACGGCAGCACCAGCGCTCGCGATAAATTGCTTGCCGAATACACACCTATAGTACGCTATACGGCTCAGAGAATGGCCGTCAACTTGCCAAAAGACGTTCAGCTTGGCGATTTAATAGGAGCTGGCGTAATGGGGTTGATAAAGGCGCTTGAATCTTTTGACGTAACTAGAGATGTTAAATTTGAGACTTATGCAACCCACAAGATAAGGGGTGCCATATTAGATGACCTTAGGGAGCAGGATTGGGTTCCGCGCTCGATAAGGCAAAAAGCAAAATCGGTAAAAAATGCTTATGTGGAACTTGAAAAGGAACTTGGACGTACGCCTTACGATTCTGAAGTTGCAGAGCATTTAAACCTAAAGCATGCGGAATTCGAAGAGCTTTTGAGCGAGATTGCCCCAACATCCATAGTTTCGTTAAACGAAGTGATTTTCAACAACTACGGCGAAACCATGAACATGAGTTTTATAGATACCATAGAAGATGAAAACGCAGAAAACCCTTTGGACAGGCTTGGCATGGAAGATACCAAAAGAATATTGGCGAATGCGCTAATGGAGTTACCAGAAAACGAGCGACATGTGATAGCCCTTTATCACTACGAAGAATTAACGCTAAAAGAAATAGGCATAGCCATGAACCTCACGGAATCGCGTGTTTCGCAAATACATTCCAAAGCCATGACAAAGCTGAAAGCAAAATTGCAATTGAAGATGTAGATTAGTCAGGGAAATATTTTATGCTTCCTCCAGTACAAAATCAGGATTTGGTGCAACGTTCAGACACAATGTCCGAAATGCGCTCGCACGAGCAGGGGAAGGCTTTTGGCGATATTGCAAAATCTGCCGCAGAGATGCACCGCCTGGAAGAGCTGAAAAACAACAGCGTTCAAAAAGATGAAGGGACCGAGGCCTCAAACCCAGACGGAGAGGGGAAGGGAAGGGAGCACGAGCACAAAAAAAAGCACGGCGAAGAAGCAGAGCCAGAGACCAATACCCCCGCCGGGCACCCTTTGAAGTTAGAGGGCGGAGATATAATAGACCTAATGGCGTAGCATAATTTTTGGCACGCTTTTTGCATCCACCTCTGTGATATGTCTATTGCAGAAACAAATGGCCTTGGCGTGCGTCTTCCAAACGCTGCTTCCGATGATGCAAAAAAATGGAAAGTTGCGCAGGACTTTGAATCGCTATTTGTTCATCAAATGCTGAAATCCATGCGAAATACCGTCCCAAAAGACGAAAACATGAGCACTGGCAGACGAATTTTCACAGAAATGCTAGACGAACAGATTGCAAACACCGCAAGCCGAACCGGTAGTTTTGGCTTGGCGCAAATGATTTACAAGGAACTCGCAGGCAAAGATGCCACAAGCCCGCAAAAAATAATGGCGGCGCAAAACGCATATAACTGGCAACCTGCCAAGGCCTCCGAAAAGCAGATAGAGACTTGGGTTTCTGAAGCATCCGAAACCATAGGTTTAGACAAAAATCTAATCAGAGCGGTGATTAAACAAGAAAGTGCCGGAGATTCTTTAGCGCGTTCCAGCAAAGGCGCAAAAGGGCTTATGCAGCTCATGGATCCCACCGCCAAAGATATGGGCGTTGTAAACCCATACAACGGGCGGCAAAATATAATGGGCGGAACAAAATACCTAAAACAATTATTGGCTCAATTCAACGGTGACGAGAGCAAAGCCCTTGCTGCCTACAATGCTGGGCCAAGCAGGGTTGAGCAATACAACGGCATCCCGCCGTTTAAAGAAACGCAAGATTATGTTAAAAATGTTCTCAAGTACAAAGAGCAATTTTCACAAGAGGAGGCACTATGACTTTTGAAAAGGAATTTGAAGCCTTAGTGCTAATACTCGGCAAAATGAAGCAGCAATACGCCCTTTTCAAAGAAACGCTTATAAGGCAGCGGGCTGCGATAATAGCGAATGATAAAACGGAATTAACGGAAATATTGGATAAAATAGAAGGCATATACGAAGGCATTAACCTACTCGAGAACCGCCGTATTTACAATATGGACATATTGGCGCAGAATACAGACTCGGAGATTAAAACCATCCGCGATATAGTTAAGGCCTTCCCGGAATTTGATGGCAAAAAACTGGAAAATATATCATTGGAATTAAAAAAGGAAGCTCAGGAAGTGAAAAGTCTCTCCGCATCTAATGCAGAGCTTTTGGAAATTTCGCGCAGCATAATCAAAGAGACCATAAAGACAATAATGACCCAAAACGTGGACCCGCGCGACCGTGCCTGGCGAACTTACGGGAACGGCGGGGCTTACTCCAGAACCGTGCGCAGGGAGCCGGTGCATTTGGTGAACAGGCAAGGCTAAAGTCCCTTTAATTTTCTAGATTCTCCCTATGGAATATTGGTTAAATTTTTTTACGACCAGCATTGCCGCCAATATTGTCTATTTGGCGATTCCGTTAATTCTTTTAGCCGTAGTGGTTTCTGCAGTTCATCTGGATAAAAAAAGCATTCCCGTTATTCTAGTGGCTCTGTTCGCCGGAATTGTCTTTGGCAAAGACGGGCTTAAGTTTTGGGAATTTGACAATATGATTTTGGCAAACCAACTAGCAAACCTGGCTTTGGTTTTTGTTCTGTTTCACGGCGGATTTTGCACGGAAAAAAATAATTTGAAACTGGTGGCATTGCCTGCGGTGGGGTTGGCTTCTTGGGGAGTTCTATTAACGGCGGTATTTACTTTTGTATGCTTGTATTTTATTTTGGGCTGGGATAAAAACCTGGCTCTCTTGCTGGCTGTGATAATATCCTCTACTGATGCGGCTGCAATATTTTCAATTTTGAGAAAACAACCCCTTAGCCATAAACTCAGCTCAACCATAGAAATAGAAAGCGCAGCCAATGACCCTATGGCTATTTTGCTCACAATAGTGACGGTGCAAACCTTGACTTCCAACGAGGATTTGAGCTTTAATGTTTTTGTTTGGCAATTTTTGTGGAAATTCACCGCCGGGCCTATTTTGGGTTATGTAATAGCGAAGATGACGGTGCGGCTCATAAACAGGCTCACTCCGCAGGAAAACGGATATTACTACATAATACTGCTATGCACGGCATTGTTCACCTACGGCTTTACCGAAACGCTCAACGCAAGCGGAATGCTGGCTGTTTTTACCGCTGGCATTGTTCTTGGGAATATGCAATTTGTGCATAAGCAGGGCGTTTATAATTTTTCGTCTGCCATATCCATGATTTCAAACATTCTGCTCTTTGTGCTGCTAGGCGTTTTAGTTGAGCCGCGCAGCTGGTTTAACGAAAATCTTGTTTTAAAGGGAGTTTTGCTCTTTGTTTTCCTCTCTTTTGTAGCGAGACCTGCCGCAGTGTTTTTGGGAACTATTGCGATGGGCATACCGTTTAAAGACCGGTTGTTTGTAGCTTGGGCGGGGTTGCGCGGCGCGGTGCCCATTGTGCTTGCCACATATCCAACGGCTCACAGCATGGAAAACGGAATGGAAATTTTCAATTTGGTATTTTTTGCGGTGTTGCTCTCCTTGATGATTCAAGGTTCATCGCTTGGCAAAGTAGCAAAGCTGCTAAAACTCTCCACGGAGTCCCGCCCGGAGCCGCCTTACAGCCTTGAGTTTTTCACAAAGAATGATATGGAAGCCGGGCAAAAGATAACCGTATTTACCATTGACCTGCCAGACCCGGAAGGTGCCAAAGGCCCCTTGATACGCGACTTGAGATTGCCGGAAAATACGCTCTTGCTGATGATAGCGCGCAGACAAAGGGTTTCTTCGCTTTTTAGAAAAACTCAAAAAATTATAAGCCTTATAAGGGAGAAGCACGGCGAAGAGGTCAAAGAACTGGAAGACAAGACCTGGGCTATATTCAATAAAATAAACGAGAAAAAATCCCTTAATAAAGACGAAGAAGAGGATGTTTGGCAGGTGCTCCCGCCAAGGGGAGATACCGCTCTGTGCGGCTGGGACCAAATAACCGTTCTTTCAAAAGTGGAAGACGAAGAAAAAATCAGAGAAGTGCTGCTGGATTCTTTTAATAAGATTAAGTCAACCGTTTAGTAGCTTGGGTTCCAATCTTTTAAATGCAGCCGCCTTGCGGAGAGTCCTTTTTTTACGCGATAATGAATTACAGCCATCGCATCTTTGTAATCCAATGCTATGCGGCTGGAATCCGGTGTTTCGTTTTTGCCATTCCAAATCAGGGATTGAACTTGTTTATAGGTTTTAAAAGGCGGTTCCCTTTCATCTGCCAGCTTGAACATCAAAATCGCCACGCTTAAAGGCTCTTGTGCCATGCTGTCCAGCGCAGTTTGCGAACCAAAAAACCTGAGTTTATGACCTTCGTATATAATATCCAAAATGTAATCCTTAGGGTTGTAGTTAAAAATTTTAAGCTCTGCAAGAACATCCTCACCCGTTAGCTCTGCGCTCAAAGGCCCAAGCCAATAAAAATTCCCGTTGCTGTCCAAAGTTGAGAACAAATCCTCTCTTAAACGGTCATCCAGGCTGTCGCCTATTACCACTATATTTTTGCCCCTGTACCTGACCGAGCTATGCCGCTCAAAAGCCAAAAGCGAATCGGGCGGGGAAACCCAAATTCTAAGCCCCGTGTTGACTTTATTGGAATCGTTGCCATCGTTTGGCAGCGCGACCAATGCCCCCAAGCCGTTTTTATGAGGGATAATCCAAACGCCAAAATCATTTATATGGGTTAGCATAGGGGAAGGTTCGCGGAATTTGCCATACCAAGTAAGCAAACCTGCCATAGCGAGCAGGATGCATACTTTAATCCAATGCTTTACATATAATTTTTTACTATTTTTAATATTTCTTACCGGAGTGCTTGAAAAAAGAAAGCTCATTATGGAAAAAATAGCAAAACTCATAGCAGTAGTAGCGGTTTTTGCATACAGCGAAAACCCCACGGATATAGATTCGCTTTTTGCGGGCAGGGAATTTCAGCTCCCGTATCTAGATTCCTCTTACAGGGTAGATTATAACATAGGTTCTTTGGCAAAAGGCTCCGGCAAAGAGCAAGATGATGTTGTTTACACTTTGCAATTTGACGCCGTTGCGGATTTTGACGTAGCTCAAGCCCGCAGGGCAAAACTCAGGAACCAAACCGGTTACGATATACAGATGATTTTTGACGCCCCTTTTTATAAACTCAGAGGTGGTGGTTTTAAAAGCAAACTGGACGCGGACGAGAAAGCTAGAGAACTTTCCATATATAATATATCCGCCTTTCCTGTGAAGATTAGGTAGATTGCCTCTATGCAGCTTTCCATAGTTGTTCCTTGTTTCAACGAAGAAGCGAGTATCCCTTTATTTTATGGAGAAACACTCAAGATTCTTGCATCGTTGAATGGACAGGGCGAATTTATATTTATAGACGATGGCTCAACAGACAATACTTTGAATGTTTTGCGAGAACTTGCCAAACACGATAATCACGTACATTACGTTTCTTTTTCCCGTAATTTTGGGAAAGAATCTGCGATGCTTGCCGGATTGCAAAAAGCAAATGGGCAGTTTACGGTAATTATGGATGCAGATTTACAAGATCCGCCCTCCCTTATTCCGCAGTTGCTGGAAGCTGTTGCTTCGGGAGAATATGACTGTGCTGGAACCAGACGGGTAAACCGCATGGGAGAACCGCTGATTCGTTCTTTTTTTGCAAGGCGTTTTTATGCCCTTATGAAAAAGCTATCTGATATAGAAATTGTTGATGGGGTGCGTGATTTCCGGTTAATGAATAGAAGGTATTTAAACGCGTTTTTAACCATGCAGGAGAAGAATAGATTCTCAAAGGGAATTTTCCCGTGGCTAGGTTTTAATACAAAGTGGTTTGAATATAAAAATATAGAACGAACCGTCGGTAAAACAAAATGGTCTTTTTGGAAATTGCTCTGGTATTCTTTTGACGGCATAATAGCATTTTCTTCAAAGCCTCTTGCCATATCTTCTATTTTGGGAATTTTTTTGTTTTTGGTTGCATTTGCATTCATTCTATTTGTAGTTATCCGCAAAATAATGTATGGCGACCCTGTGACTGGTTGGGCATCAATTATTTGTGTAATCCTTTTTTGTTCAGGAGTTCAGCTTTTTGCTATTGGCATGTTAGGGCAATATATGGCAAAGGCTTATACGGAAGTAAAACAACGCCCACAATATTTTGTTAAAGAGGAACTATGAAAATAATAACATTTTTTGAACAAAAATTTAACTGGAAATTTGACCGAAAATTTTTACGCGAACCTTTGTTATATTTATTGCCTTTGTTCATCTTCACTGGGTTTTGGATTGTTCCAGAAAAGTTAGACATCCGTAATACAATACTAACATTAAATGGCAAGTCTTATGCAGTATCTTTTCCAGTTATAGAAGCTCAAGAATATTCGGATTTTTCACTTTCGTTCGATATCAATGTAAAAAGCAAAAAAAAATCTATCTATAAGTTTTATCCTGACGACTGCATTTTAGATATTAAAATAAACGGCAAAAATTTCCCGCAAGAACAAGTAAAAAGCCCATGCGATTACAACAATGGCACTGTAATAGATTTTTCTGAATATGTGCACAAGGGTTTAAATAAAATTGAACTTCAAATGAGAAATTATGGTGGCCCAGGGGGATTGCGCATGGAATTTCATCACTTACTTTCATTAATGCACTATATTTTTGCCTTGCTTCTTCTATCTGTCTTTGTTTTTGTTTTGAGAAAATTTAAAATCAATTTTGCTGAAATTTTTATTATTTTGCCTTTTGTTTGCTTAATACTTTATTCTCTTTTTGAATTTTATTGCCGTTTGCAATATGAGTTGAGCGGTCCGGTTAATTGGGATTCTGATATTTATTTTGCAGTTGGCAGGGGCATAGTAAATGGCATTCCGCCTTGGAGCGGGCTTTGGGATATAAAACCTCCTGGGATTTTTCTATTAAGCGCAATTTCTTTCAAATTATTTGATACCCCTGTCCTTTGCCATTGGTTTCAGAGTTTTATATTGATTGTTTTGGCAGTCACTCCATTAGTAGCGCATTTTGTGTTTCCCAATCGCTCTATTTGGAGATTGTTTGCCTGCTGTTTGTTTGGTTTAATTATATCGCTTTATTCTGCGGAACGGGCAGGAGAAATACAAACGGAGTCCATGGGAGCTGCGTTTGCATGTTTGAGTATTTTTGCGTTTGCTTACCCAAATTTTTATAAAAGAAAAGTATTATGGATGTCTATTTCAGCGTTAGGGCTTTTGGGCGCATGCGGTTTTAAAGAGCCGTTTTTATTTGTGCTTTTTGGAACATCCGTTTTGTTGTGCAAAGACATTAAAGATTGGTTAACGCGGTTTTTATTGCCTCTTGCCATTGCTATAGCAGTTGGATTTTTAATCTTAATTATTTTTGGTTGGTTTGGTGATTTTTTGCATTATCTGAATTTTATGCAGGAAATTCATGCCAGTAGGCATGGTTCTTCGTTTAGAAGGGCTATGCTATTTTGGAAATTGTGGGAAGACATGAACGCCTTTTCTTGGGGCCTTGGTTGGGCTTTTGTTGCAATGCTATTTGCTCCTTTTGTTCAATATAAAAAAGAGCTGCCAAATGTGGCTATAAAAACGCTAATTGCTTTTTTATTAGCAAGCTATGCCGTTGGGCTCGGTGGGGAATTTTTTGACCATCATTTTGTTTTTGCCACCCCATTTTATATTGCACTATGGATTATGCTGCTAAATAAATGGGGCGGGGATGACGTAAACAATAAAATAGCAGGAAGTTTAATTTTATTAATTTTATCAATAGCAATATTAAATTTGCCCAACTTGAAATTAGAAAGCAGAGAAAAAGATACGACAAAGAAAAGAGAAGTTGTGTTAAAAGAGGCGGCTTATGTGGATGCTGTCCTTGACCGGTTGCAGATTGACCGTTATATGTATTTGGGTCAAAATGATTTTGGAAATAGGCAAGGAATGAATTTTCTTTTTGGCCGTACCCATCATTCGCCAGCAGGTCCCTATTTTATTCAATTCCAGCATGTATGGCTTAATGAAATTCCCGGATATAGAGAAACCATTCAAGAGATGCTCAGAAATTCACAAATAGTGGTAAGGGGGCTTATGCCTAACCTTATAGCGGGTTTTACGGAGCCTATTTTAAACGAATATTTTACTTTATCTCCTTGGGAAGAAGTTGAAAACATTCCAAGAGAATATAGAGAATACGGAGTCTATTTTAGAAAGAGGTAAATTCTATGAAAATTAAAAAAATCTTGCGCGAGCCTTTGTTTTATTTACTGCCCTTGCTTGCGGTGGTATATTTAATTATTATCCCAGCCCGCGTGGAAATCTCAGATATAAAATTAACTAGAAATTCCCAAACGAATAGCATAAAATTGCCATACTCTGCTGGTATGGAAAAGGGAGAATTTTTCATATCTTTTAATATATCTGTAAAAAATAAAAATACTGCAAAATTCAATATTGTTCCGGATGACTGCATACAGGAAATTTTAATCAACGGAAACTCATTTCCTCTTGATGGTATTCAAGGGTTATGCGATTATACAAAAGGGGCATATTTTGATTTCTCAAAATATGTTGAAGAAGGTTTGAATCATTTTGAGCTTCGCATACTCAATCATGATGGTCCAGGAGGTTTACGAATAGACCTACCTTACAACGGATTTAAATCACTCTCATTAATACATTATATTTTCGCCCTGCTTTTTCTGTTTTCCATAGCTTTGATTTTGCGAAAATTCAAATTCAATTTTATTCCGATTCTCATTATATTGCTCGGTGTTTTAGTACGTTTAATTTTATATACCTATGTAGGTCCGTCGCAATATGCCTACGATACAGGCGGTCATTTGGAATATATACAAATAATTTCAGAAGAAAAACGATTGCCAAAAGTTAATGAGAGCTGGAGTACATACCACCCACCCGCATATTATATTGCATCCGCTGCGTTAAAAAACATTGTCGATAAATACGACCAGAGTTACACAAATAGAGTTTTGCAACAAGGCAGTCTTTTACTTTCTATTGCCAGCATTATTTTTGGAGTAGCGTTAATACTCAATTTGTTTGGCAACTGTTTCGTGGCATATTTGGCTGCTGTTATTTCCGTACTTTGGCCCGGTTATGTTTTAGCTGCACCACGTATTAGCAATGACGTTTTGTTTTATTTTGGTGCATTATTTTGCATGATGTTTGCGCAACGATATTGGCGAATGCATAGAAGTTCAGATATGATTTTGGCGACAATCGGAGCGGTTATCGCTTTTTCTGCAAAATCTAATGGTTATGTAATACTTTGTATTTGGATTCTCATTCATGCTTTGAATGTTTTACGCTTTTGGAAAATCGGTTCTCTTAGGGCATTGTTTGCGGCAACGCTCATTGTCCTGCTGGGTATTGGATTTTCAAACCACAGAATTATTGTAGATATTTACAACGGGAAAAAAACTGAACTTATCGGAAATATAGGTAGTTTAAATGGCGGGATGATGGTTAAAAATAATATCGGCAATTATCTGTATTTTGATATGCAAGATTATTTGCTTGAACCTTATGCATCTACTTGGATTGATAAAGGGGGGCGGCAATATTTTTGGAATTTTGCTTTGAAAACATCTCTATTCGGAGAATTCAGGTTTTGGGATGCCCCTATTGGACGTGTAGTTGCAACTATGCTAAGCGTTTTTCTATTGTTTATTTTGGCATTTGCCTTATGGGGAATTATACATACAAAAGTTAAGGATTTTCCGCCAATGCTTTTTACTGTATTCTTATTCGCTGCGCTTATTTATATACGCGCTAAATATCCATTCTCTGCGGTAAATGATTTCCGTTTTATTTTACCCGTGGTATTCCCAATTACTTATTTTTCCGTACGCGGCGTGGAAATTTTGCAGAATTTCCGTTTAAGAATGTTATCTTACGTTATCCTGCTATCATTCGCTGGTTTGTCATTGTTATTCATTGTTGGCCGTGCGTTTGTATAAAATGGAAATATCCATGCCATCCACAGTTATTGCAGTTTGTTTCACAAATCCTGGTGGGCATACCCTATCTTTATAAGATAGGCGAGTATCTTGAATATAATAGTCTGCTTCTTCCAAAGGAGCCCACTTTGCACGTTCTTTTTCAGCATCGGTGAGCATTGACTCTGGATATGTGCCACCAACGTAAAATTTGAGATTTTGCCTATTATCATTTGCAAGCACATGATGTATCAAATCAACAAAGGAAACATCCCAATAATCCAATGTAAAGTTTTTTTCGGCAAATTGCCGTCCAACTATATTAAAATAAACGTATTGGTATGGATGGTTTACAACATTCCAAGCAAAAAGATAAAGCATATTCACAGCAATAATGCAAACAAACCCTCGCTTAAACGCCACTCGTTTATTACGGAAAAATGCAAATGAGCGTTCAAGCCCAAGAAAAGCAATGTACAAAAACGAGGCGTAAATGCAATACGAATGGCGCCAACCTTCATACATATTTATATGCAAGCCTATAAACCCAAGCAAAGTACATAAGAATAACGCAACAAAGAATACATCAAACAAATGCTTGGGTTTGCGTGCTATGCCTATAAAAAACATCGTGATATAAAATAACGGTATGGTTAAACCCATCCATACTGGAATATAATGCCATGGCACTTCCCTCGTAATCATTTCACCCATATAAAAATGCCTGCCATTCCACGGATTGAAATGCAGAAAGTGCAAAAAAGTATCAATGGTATTTTTAAGCGGATTTTCCCATGTAAAAGGAGTAATAACAACATAGCAAACAAAAGTAAGCATTGCCAGCATAAATGAAGTTTTGAAAATTTGCCTATAAGCAAGCTTTTTGCGCACTCCAATTGCAATAGCAAAAAACAAAGCCAGCAATAATACAGATATGCCAAGTATTCGCGTATTAGTTGCTATGGCAAGCGTTGCCGCCGCAGGCAAAAGAAAAGTATTTTGCAGGTCGTCCTCTAGCCATCTCAATACAAAATACACAGAAATAAGGTACCACGAAAAAAACATTATGTCTTTTATGTTATAGAAAGATTCGCCAAAAAAACGAGGATATAATATATAAAGCAATATCCCTAAAATAGGAATAATGGTATTGCCAAACCGCCGTCTCAAAATAAGGTAAAAGAAAATTCCAGCAACAAGATAATTTATGAAGGTAAATACATGACGTATCAAATATATATCTCGCGAAGAAAGTTCAAATTTGAATAAATGTTCAATAAATACAGTAATACTTGGCAGAGCGGTACCATAAAAACGATCGTGATGAGTCATAAGGTTCGGAGCATTATTCGCTGCATTTCTGACGCTTTCACTCTTTGATTCGCTCATTCCTTTGCCCAGTACATATACATAACTAGCTAAACTATCCTGTCGTGAATATATTTCATCTGTACTTATACCATAGTCTTTTACAATAAAAATCCCTACGACAAAATAGAGCAAAAACATAAAAATTGGCAAAAATCTAATCATTTTTTCTCTGGAAATACTACGTTGCGGCGCAAAGCAAAATTTAAAATAAAACCAAGACCAGCGGCAAGTGTTTTGGAAATAATAACCGGCGTTCCGATAGCACTAATGCCCCACATAAGTCCGTAATCCACAAAGCCCATAATTATAACACCTATTAGATAAATAATGAATTCCCCAGCAGAACTCCATCTTGCTTTGTGTCTGAATAAAATAGCAATGCAGAGCAAATAATTCACAAGCGAGGAGGCAATATAAGCAACAATTACATTCGTATTTAAATCAAAAATAGATGGCAAGTTAAAAGCGTGATGCAAAATGGCGAACACACTAACATTAACAAATAGGGAAAATCCTCCTATAAAGAAGTAAAGCAATAACTGCATAGGCAGAGGAGCAGTATTTGCGGAATAGTGCAAAATGCAATACAACGCCCGAACACCATCTTTCCAGCCAATTTTTTTACCTTCTTCATAAGAACGTGGATTGTAAGAAATTGCATATTCATAAACGCGAAAACCTGCCTGCGCAACTTTACAGGTAATTTCTGGCTCAAAGCCAAAACGTTCTTCTTTGAGGCTTGGAGCTATTTTGGCTATAGCCTCTTTTTTGAACAGTTTGTAGCAAGTTTCCATATCGGTAATATCCAGATTGGTAAACATGTTAGACACAAACGTTAAACTTTTATTCATCCAAGTGTGCCAAAAATAAAGCACCCTGCGGGTATCGGGTCTCAAATACCGCGAACCGTAAACTACATCGGCTTTGTTTTCAAGAAGCGGTTTTAAAAGTTCCAAATATTCCATAGGGTTATATTCATCGTCTGCATCTTGAATGCCTATAAAATCGCCAGTTGCCGCAAGAAGCCCCGTCCGCAGAGCCGCGCCTTTCCCCCTGTTTTTTTCGTGAGTAAAAATTTTTATTTCTGGATATTTTGCGGAAATCTCTTTTAGCTTTTCGGCAGATTTGTCTGTTGAGCAGTCGTTTACAATGACTATTTCCAAATTAATGTCTTGATTCTGAGTTATTTTGCGGACTTTTTCAACGCAATTTTCAATTGTGTTTTCTTCGTTATAGCAAGGAATTATCAACGAAAGATTCAAGGGGGCTACCCGTGTAGGCTTAGTATATGTTTCTCCAACTTCTGTTTTATTCATCGATTATAAATGTAGAAAATGCAAACATTTCCTAACTTTTATTCTCACTCTTGGCAAAAACTACAAATCTTTGCCCCAAATAATTTAAACCGGTAAATAAGCACATCCCTGCGAATAAAGCGACATTTTCTCGAATATTTTGAGTTTCGCTTTGCAAAAAATAGTTCATCAAAGGTTTTGCAAGTCCATAAGCAATGAAATAAGAAATGGCAATATTCAAAATAAATGCAATTATCATAAACAAACTCCATTCTCTTACGGTAAATGTGAAATATTTGTTCAGGAAAAAACTTAAAATGCTGACAAAAAAGTAACTGCAGGCAGAGGAAACCCAGTAACTAAAATGCGCTAGATTGTAAAGCGAAAACATTATAGCCGAACCTACAACTGTATTGATTATCCCCACAAAAATAAACTTGAAAAACTTTGCGTCAAAAATTGTTATGAATTTCACCTAAACCTCTTTTTTACATATCGCCAAGAGAGAGAGCCCTGGCAGATAAATGTTAAATTTTGCAAAAAAAACGCAAATACGAAAGTCAATGTTTAAAATAACGTATATTAACCGAGTTATTATATGTTTGTCGCTAAAATTCCACCCTCCAAGAACTTTGTCCACTTGTTTTTTTTTGAATAACAAACTTGCCCACCTCGCAAAAAATAAACTCATATAAAAATAATGGCATTTCTCTATATTAAGATTGCAAGAATGTATCAAAGCGAGCAATTGTTGTCTATTATATCTACGATAATGTTTCAAGAATGTATCAAGATTAGAAAATAACCCCTGAAATGCAGGAACGGTGATAAAAATCAAATCATCTTTTGATATTTTTTCGAGAATTTCATTCAAAAAAGATTTATCATTTTCAATGTGTTCCAGAACATCCATCATTATTATTGCTCCACCACCATTTAATTTTGGAATATCCAAGATATTATTTAAGCAGTAAATTCCACTTATAACTTCTGATTTTTGACTGTAGCCTACATCTACTGCATACGCTTTGCCAGAAACAAAAGGTTGTAATTTTGAAGTAAAAAAACGGTCACCAGCACCTATATCTACAACGGTATTCAGAGTATATTTTCTCAAAATACTCAATATACATTTTGTTCTTGATAATTCCCATGGGTGCCGATTGTTGTGTATGTTACCTTCAATTAAATCCATTATTCTTCTCTTTGAATGATAGAGGAACTTCTTCTTCCTAAAACAAGAAAAGTAGAAGTTATCACTATAGTTAAAAACTGAACGCACATAATGAGCAAAACACCTATAACCGTTGTAACCCAGCCTGGCGAGGCGTTATTCAAATAAAATTTCACAGCCAAAACCGCAGAAGCTATTAAAATACTTAAAACCAAAAAAATACAAGAAAATATGGTCAATCTAACAAAAACAATTTCATTGAAAACAGAAATAGAAGAAAGCCCGTGTAGCACAAGCGCAGAAAAATTCATTTTGGATTTCCCTTTATAGCGTTTGCTTCTGTTACAATTTAAATACTCTATAGGCAATTTTGATTTTAATACGCCAGCATGATAGTGATTCCAAATTTCGTTTAAACTCACAACTTTATTTAGCATACGCAATGGTATTATGCTAAAATTTCCGCTTTGCAAAGTTTTGCCCGTTAGCAATTTGAATATTAATTTATAAAAGATATAAAAAACAACAAAGAGCAAACTCTCACTTCTCTTTTTTCTTTTGGCAAAAAGAATTTTATCATCCGAATATTTATTCACAAAATTGAAAACATCTAAATAATTATCCTCGCCATCACAATCCATCACTATCACAGCACCGTTTTTGTGTTCTTTTAGACTTGAATTTATATGTGAAAGTCCCAAAGCAATAGCCCTTTGATGTCCGCCATTTTTTACTAAATCTATTTGAGAAATTTGTTTTATATTTTCAAATTTTTTGTCAATAAAAAGGTTTTCTTGCAAAGAAGCATCATTTACAACAATCACAGAAAAGTTATATTTATATTTTTCATTTTCCCTATCTATATTTTCTAAAAGGATATAAAGCGATTCAAAATCGTTATAGCAAGGAGTTACAATGTAAAATTCTGTTTTCATAATACAACCTCCAAAACCTCGAACACCTGCTTTTTTGCTATCATCTCATAACCTTCCAATAACCGCCTTTATCTGCTCCTACACGTTCTATTAAACCTTTTTGTTTTAATTTAGAAATATTTTCCTTGATTTTGCTGGCTGCAATGCCTACTATAGATACCAGTTCTTCTATTGTTATACGCGGATTTTTTGTTATGCTACTCAATATTAGCCGCTGATTTTCTGTCCCCTTTGCCCTTTTTTCTGTCCCCTTTGCTTTTTTTTCTGTCCCCTTTTCTGTCCCTTTATTTATTTTAATTTTCCAATAACCGCCTTTATCTGCTCCTACACGTTCTATCAAACCTTTTTGTTTTAATTTAGAGATATTTTCCTTGATTTTGCTGGCTGCAATGCCTACTATAGATACTAGTTCTTCTATTGTTATATGCGGATTTTTTGTTATGCTACTCAATATTAGCCGCTGATTTTCTGTCCCCTTTGCCTTTTTTTCTGTCCCCTTTTCTGTCCCCTTTGCCTTTTTTTCTGTCCCCTTCTCATCTAAATGGAATACAACATCTGAGTAGTCTATACGTGTTTCAAACTCAACTTTATGTTTCCAAGCAAGCATTTTATCGAATCCAAAACCTGCATTCTCAGCTAATTTTGCCCAACGAAACAGCCGAGCTATCAAGGGATTACGAGGTTTGGAAATGGCATTTTTTGGCAGTTCAGAGATGTCTATATCAAATTTTCCCGGATTCTGAAAAACAATGCGGTTGCTAAAAACACGTATTGTTGAGTGCATTGTGCTAAAATAATCAGCGTGCATCAGCATATTTACAAGCCCTTCACGCAAGGCATCCAACTGGGTATTATCTTCGTAAGCAAAACCATTTTCACCCATTCTAAAAGGATTGTCAGCATAATTTCTTAGCCTTTGAATAAGCACATTATAATACTCCCATAAATTTTCCTGCTCCTGAATTCTAAAAGTATATCTCGTTTGAGCATCGGAATAAGAATTACCCGGTATTTCCATATAATCAACCCAAAATGAACTAAACACACGCCTTATAGAATCCTCTTTGCCAAGTACCAATAAGCCACCGTTTGTTAGTATTCCATTTTTTGTAATACCAAGTTTCTCGCAAAACTCCACATCTTGAAAATCGTTATAAGGCAATTGCGGATTTTGGCTTTTAACTCTATTCCGGTAAGCCATCAACGACCCTATATTCAAATCATTAAATCCAAATCCTTCAACTGTTAAATCAGAACGAATACCAAATGACTGCTCGCGAAACAGGGCATTTATTTCCGAATCTGTTGCCCGTTGGTCCCCGCTTGCCGTACGGATAAAGGTGTTTTGCAAAGAATTGAAATAAACCGGTTTCTGTTCCGAAGATGAGATAAAAAAAGCCAAAACACTTTTGCCATCTATGTTATATTTTTTGCATTTTGGGTTTATAAGTACATTAAATTTACCTCTGCCACGCAATACAGTTACAAAATCCTGTTCTAATTTATCAGGTTTTTCAACTCCTATTATTTCAAATTTTTTCCCTTTTTGCGATACTCCCAAAACTATCCAGCCACCAGCAGAATTGGCAAACGCCGAAACGGTTTCCCAAATATTTTTAGGCAACTCAAAGCGGGCTTCCTTCACTTCAAAATCGTCCCATTCTATATCTTGCAAACGTAGCAATAATTTTGCTTTATTCATCGGTTATGAATGTAGAAAAACCCATTTCACAGCACAACCTCCAAAGCCTCGAACACCTGCTTTTTTGAGGGCGCGGAGGTTTTCACCACCTTGCCTATCTCCAAAGGCAGAATATAAACGCGGGTCTGCTTCTCCGCTTTTTTATCCCCTGCAATAGCATCCCAAGTTTTTTCCATATCTATTTTTATTCCACATTCCTTCAAGGTTTGCGGAATGCCAAATTTGTTTAAAAGCTCATCTTGCCTGCTTTCCTCCTTTTCACTCCACATCCCCATTATGGTGGATAATCTCCCTGCAATCCTCATTCCCAAACCAACCGCAATGCCATGCGAGAGCTTGTTGAAATTCGTCAGTTTTTCTATAGCGTGACCAAAGGTGTGCCCGTAATTCAAAATAGCCCTAAGCCCAAGTTCGCGCTCGTCTATGCCAACAACTTCGGCTTTTATCTCGCATGAACGCTGCACCGCATATTTCAGAGCAGCCGCATCTTTTCTCATAAGGGCGCTTGCGTTTTTTTCCAGCCATTCAAAAAAATAATAGTCATATATAATCCCATATTTCACAATCTCTGCAAGCCCCGCCTGGAATTCCTCTTTTGGCAGGGTTTTTAAAACGGACAAATCGCACACAACCGCTTGGGGCTGGTAAAAAGCACCTATCATATTTTTGCCTTCGGGATGGTTGATGGCAACCTTGCCGCCAACGCTGCTATCCACCATCGCCAAAAGTGATGTTGGGAACTGCACAAAAGAAACTCCCCTTTGGTAGGTTGCCGCCGCAAAACCAGCCATATCCCCCACCACCCCGCCGCTGAACTGCAAAAGGCATGTTTTGCGGGTATAGCGTTTTTTCAGCATAAAAGTCCAAAGGCTGTTGAGCTTCTCCAAATTCTTGCTTCTCTCGCCCGCAGGAAATATAAAATTTTTGCTCTCTCCGGCTTTTTGGCAAATCATCATAAAATTCTTTTTCTGCTTTTTTGCTATGTTGGAATCCGTGCAAACTAGCATCTCGCATTTGGGGAGAATTTTCAAAGTTTTCAGCAAAATATTGGCATATTTCAAAATTCCCTTGCCTATAAAAATAGGATACGTTTCCCCCGATGCCAAATTAACCCTTACCGCAAGATATTCCCACAATTTCAGAGCGTCTAAAATTCGCGGAATGACGTGTTTTTCCGGAGGGTCTTCATTGCTATCTATGCTGAAATCCGCAAGGGAATAAAATTTTTCGCGCTCGGCGAGCATATTTACAATTCTCTCCATCCTCGCTTCAGGGTCCAATCCCGCCATCAGCGGGCGGTTGTTATTGCGCCCTATCCGCTCGCACAAAATTTCCGGCTCCGCTCTCATGCAAATGAGAACTCCGGTATTTTTTATCACCTCAACATTTTCGCTTTTTGTGATAGCACCTCCGCCAAGAGACACCACCACATTTTCTTTTTTAGAAATTTCCTTTATAGCCTCTCTCTCCAATTCCCTGAACTTAGCTTCGCCGTCTTGCTCAAAAATTTCCGCTATGCTTTTACCAGCGCGTTCCGTTATAAAAGAGTCGGAATCCACATAAGCCAATTTGAGCTGGCTAGCGAGCAGCTTGCCAATGCGGGTTTTGCCGCTCGCCATAAAGCCTGTGAAATATATATTGTTTGGCATGGGATGTAAGGTAGAAAATTTACTATATTCCTACAATGCTTCCGCAAACTTTTATCGCATTAGATGTAGAAACCACCGGCTTAGACATAGAAAAGGACGAGATTATAAACATAGCTCTTGTTCATTTTGAAAACGGCAAAGCTGCTGAGAGTATTGACTTTTTGGTAAAACCGCAAAAAGAGATTTCAACTTTTGTCCACTATTTAACGGGCATTTCGCAGAGCGAGCTGAACGAAGCAAAGCCTTTTAAAGAAATTGCCCCTCAGATTTTGGAGTTTATAAACGGCAAACCTATAGTTGCACACAACGTGGCTTTTGACTCAAAACTTTTAACGCTTGCCCTGAGCAGGAATGGCTATAAAAATCAGGAATTTGTTTTTTGGGATTCGCTTGCCATAGCTCAAGCGGCTTGGACTCACGAGAGCCATAAACTGGTGAATTTGATAAAGCAGTTGAAAATTGAAGTCTCTGCCTCGCATAGAGCATTGCCAGATGCAGAGGCTTGCGGAAAAGTTTTTTTGCTAGGGCTTGCGGAATTGGAAAAGAGCAGCGGCTCAGTCAAGGAAAATTTAAAAAAAGTAGCGACTGGCACACCATACGAGCCTTTGTTTTAGGAGAGCAAAATGCCTGATATATCTCAAATTTATGAAAAATTGAATTTTACGCCTAGAAAAGGACAGTTAGATTATAGCAAACTTGTTGAGGAAACTTTAAAAGCGAACAGCCGTTCAAAACAGCAAATCACTCTGGCAGAAGGCGAAACTGGAATTGGAAGAACGCTGGGCTATTTAATCCCCGCCATGCTCCACGCAGACGAAACAGATGAGAGAATTTTAATAACCGTTGCAAACAGAGCGCAATTGAAGCAAATTCAGGAAAAGGAAATTCCAGCAATTCTGCCATTTTTAAGTGGTAAAATTCGCCCTTCGGTTTTAAAGGAAAGGTTCAGCTATATATGTACACGCAAATTTTACAACTGCGTAAACAGCCCGGAACTTTACCTCACAGCAGAAGAGCGAGTGACTTTTTTTGCCGTGGTGACATGGATGGAAAAAACAAAAGACGGGGATTTAAACGAGGTTCTCCATTACAACCGCACCCCTACCCTTTGGAAAAAACTCGCTTGCGAAGCGGGTTCCTGCCTTGGCGAAAAATGTGAGCATTTTTCAAAATGCTACCTTCAAAAAGCTAAAAAAACATCTGAAAATTCAAATCTCCTTTTGGTGCAACACCGCCTATTTTTGCAAGATATGCAGATGGACTTTGCGCTTTTGCCACACAGCGAAAAAATTATTTTTGACGATGCCCATAAACTCCCGCAAGAGAGCCAAAAAACTTTTGGACGAACTCTCTATTTTTATGCTCTGAGGAATGCGATTAAACAGAATATCTGGTGCAAGGAATGGGAAAAACAGGCTGCGGAAAGCGAAAAATTATTCTTGACTTTAGTAAAGGACATTCAAAACTTTTTTCAGAAAGCTAAAAAACGCAAGATCGCTTATGAGCAGAATTTATCCTCTGAAACAGGAATTTCACCGGAACCAGTGCAAAATTCCCTGAAAGCCTTATCGGAAATTATAGAGCAGACTAGTTCCGAATTTTATTCCAAAAACGAAATGGGCAAAGCAAAAGACTGTATGCAATTTGCATCTGACATAAGAAAAATTTCAAGCGACATCACATTCTTTTTTGCCGCTTCACACAGCGAATATGTCTATTGGATAGATTGCCCATCCAATCCGCATCAGCTCACATTCACCGCAGAGCCTATAAATCCATCCGCAAAATGGAGCAAAGCACTCTACCCTATTTTAAAATCCGCATTTTTCACATCCGATACCATCAGCATAAACGGCTCTTCCGACTATTTAATCAGTCGCTTGGCATTGTTCGGGAAAAACGCAAAAGCAAATATTTTTTCCTGCAAAACCCCGGAGGAATATCCAGAAGTTTTTGCTGCGGAATTTTTGCCCAAACCAACCGAGGAAAAATTCTCGGAGGAACTGACAAAAACATTATGCGAAATCATTTCCAAAAGCAACCGCAATGTGATAATTTTCACAGATATGTTCTCCATTTCCAAATTGCAAGCGGAGGTTAAAAAAGACGAAAGTCTGCAAAGCAAAACCTGTTTTTTTCAAGGAACTGATGGCAACTTTTTCAACTTGGCAGGTTTTTTATCAAAAGAAGCTGGCAACATTTTAATAGGCACCCCCGATGAATTAAAATCTCTAGAAGATATGGAATTGCCGGAAAATTGCCTTGTAGTGATTTCCAGGCTTCCATTCCCCGACCTAAAAGAACCGGTTACTTCAAAGAGGATGGAAATTTTAAAGGAACAGGATAAAAACAGCTTTACGCTCGTGACAATGCCGGAAACCTCTCTAATTTTGCGCAGAGCTTATTCCGCGATTTTGCGTTCAAACAAAAAACAGACCTTGCTTTTGCTCGATAGCCGCATAATAAGCGAGCAATACGGGGCAAAAATTCAAAAACTCTTTCCAAACCTAAAAATCCTCAGCCACAGAGTGTTTTCCACCAACTTTTTTTAACACTTATGTCTGCGGGAACAGTTATAGGTATAGGTGAAGTGCTTTGGGACGTGTTCCCTGAACGGAGAGTCCTCGGCGGAGCACCTGCCAATTTTGCTTATTACGCTTCTAAATTCGGTTTTAATGGCTGCCTTGTAAGCGCGGTTGGGAAAGATTTGCCCGGCAAGGAACTTTTGGATGTTTTGGCGGAGAGAAAACTTGAACTTCTAGTTGAAACTGTGGATTATCCAACAGGGGAGGTTCATGTAGCTTTAGATACCCAAGGCATTCCGCAATACGAAATATGCCAAAATTCAGCATGGGACAATATCCCATTTACCAAGCGCACAGAGGAACTGGCAAGGAGTTGCAGCGCGGTTTGCTTTGGAACGCTTGCACAACGCAACGAGGTATCGCGGGCAACAATTCAGCGTTTTTTGGAGCTTGTTCCTAAAAATGCGTATAAAATTTTTGACATAAATTTAAGGCAGTATTTTTACAGCAAAGAGATAATACACCAATCTTTGCAGCTTTGCAATGTATTGAAAATGAATGAAGAAGAAATCGCGGAAATAGCACGCATTTTTGGTTTTGCCGATATGACCGAGCAGGAAATATGTTCGCATTTATTGAAAATTTATGATTTGAAAATTGTTGCGGAAACAAAAGGCGCGGCTGGCAGTTATGTATTCACCGCCGATGAAACCTCGTATTCGGCTTCCCCAAAAATATCGGTTGCAAATACGGTTGGCGCGGGCGATTCGTGGCTCGGCGCATTTATAGCAGCGTTGCTCAACGGAGAAGATTTGCAGAACGCGCACAAATTAGCGGTTGAGGTTGCAACGCACAGGCTAACCGACCCAAGTTTTTGATTTTTTGCCTTTTGTTTCTTTTACAAATCTTGGCACAAGGTAGCCCGGCAGCAGTTCTTTTAACTCCGCAAAAATGGCTTTTGCCTTTTTTTGCGGAACCTCAAAATGCGCCGTTCCCTGCGCGCGGTCTAGCTGGTGCAGATAATATGGCAAAACGCCTTGCGAAAATAATTTCTCGGAAAGCTCCGCCAAAATTTTGGCATTGTCGTTCACGCCTTTTAAGAGCACGCTCTGATTTAGAACGGTCGCTTTGCATCCCCTTAAACGCTCAAAGATTTTTTTTGATTTTCCATCTAATTCGCCAGGGTGGTTTGCATGGGCTACAAAAATCAGGCGCGAGCCAAGCCATTTGAATAAGTGCCATAAAGAAGGGGAAAATCTCTTTGGCATGGCTACCGGTATTCTGCTGTGAATGCGGATATTTATTTTTTTTGGAATGGCATTGAACAGAGAGCCGAGTTCGCTGTCACTTAGCATCAATGGGTCTCCGCCGCTTAGAATCACCTCTTTTATGGTTTTATCCCTTTTCAGGATTTTAGCGAGTTTTTGCGGCAAATCATCTATTTTTTTTTGCCTGATATTTCGCCTAAAGCAAAATCTGCAATGCAAAGCGCATTCGCCGGAAGCCAAAACCAGCAAACGCCCCTTGTATTTTTGCAAAATCCCACTTTCAATTTCCGCATCTTTGTCACCAACAGGGTCGCTTGAAAAGCCCTTTCTCTTGGCGTTTTCCTCTGCGGAGAGCATCACTTGTTTTTTTAGAGGGCAATTGCCAGCCCTGAATTTAGAGGCATAGCAGGTTGAGAATTTTTCGCGCATTGTCAAAAGCCTAATATGCCCGTAAATTATCCGCTTTTATTTCAATGCCTTCGCCTACCTGTTTTACTATGCCTATGCCGTAGCGGCCTGCTCTGTCTAAAACCTCATCGCTAAAGGAAAAACCCGCTATGCCTAGATAAGCTCTGTAATCTTTATATTTTGGGAAAAATTTTCTGAAGTTCTCTATGCGTTCCTCTGCAAGCTCATCCACAAAATCAGGATGTATGCGGTTTTTTACCTCTATTAGAGCTATGGAATCGCCGTTTAGCAAAGCAATGTCAAATTCTATTTTAACACCTTTATCTATATATGTCAAATT
>Ga0268262_10001489_pt1 | contig 28911 bp, 20 predicted proteins | sample TergutNc150P3_FD_190354 | JGI IMG/M metagenome (GOLD analysis project Ga0268262, IMG submission 190354) | Nasutitermes corniger P3 segment gut microbial community from laboratory colony in Florida, USA - Nc150 P3 (SPAdes) (version 2) | ecosystem: Host-associated > Arthropoda: Insects >... | reverse complement strand
TCGGCTAGGTCATTCCGCTTCGCTCCATTCCCACGCCGCCTTCACCCACATTCCAGCCCGCCGCAACCTTGCAGGTTGCCTATTAGGCGGGCTGGAACGTCGTATACAACAGCGATTATATGCAATTTGGCAATGTATTATGAATAAAAATAACTCACTTTAACAAAACCCTCCGTTCCGCCGCAGCTATGCGTACTCAGCCCGCCCAGCCTCTCGTCTACATCATTCAAAGCCTAATCCGCCCCACGGCAAGCCAGAGCGTTACATCACCCGCTAATCCGCTGGATGAAGCATTAGCCCACTGTTACCGCCCGACCGCCTTCGGCGGCCCAGCGGCTTGATAGGTGATGTTACATTACCCGCTGCTTTCGCTAAGTGCTACCTTCACTCCCTATAGTGAAGCATAACTAAGATTCCCTAAAACCCGCCAGCCTTTTCAGGCAGGCGGGCGTTTTCTCGAAAAAAATTATTACCCGCAAAGCCCTCATCGCAAGCTCCGCAATAGGCTCATCAACAACTGAAGCTTTAATACAGCGGTACTTGCTCCGAGGGCTTTGCGTTGCGTTACATTAACCTGCCGAATCTCGCTTTTTGAACACTAACCCGCTGATACCGCCCGACCGCCTTACGGCGGCCAGGAGGCCTTAATTGCTGGTAAGACCTTATCTCCCGATTTCGCTAACTGTAACCATTACTCCCCATAGTGAAGGGTTAACAAGATTCCCTAATACCCGCCCGTCTTTCAGACAGGCGGGCATCATCTCGAAAAAGCGTTTGCTCGATAATCCCCAGCCTGACAACCTGCGCATTCATTTCTCAAAAAGAATTACCCGCAAAAACGCATGTAGTCAGGCTGGGAATTGACCGATGGCAAAACCGAGTTACGAAGACAATTATTCAAATTCAAAAAATCCATGTAGTTATGTATGTTCTTACATCAATTTCCGGCATACTCCTATATATATCTTTTATTTATTTTTTTATTCTCTTTTGAAAGCATAAGCAAAATAAAAAAAGAAAATATATTATTAGAGAAAAAATAATCTCATTAAATCTTTCTCAGTAACTAAATTTTTGATGTAGCATGATATAACCCAAACCGTGGCGCATCCCTCTTGAAACAACACCTTGATGCTGGGGCGCGGCATGGACGCCGCTGTTTCCATGCTTTAGTTGCAGTTTTCACTTTGTGAAAACTGCAAGCTTGAAAAATGGCATGGAAGCCATTTTTCAAGCAGGGGGCGCGTGCGTCCCTTAAAATTGCTACTTTTTGTTAATATCGAAAATATTTTCTGTACCAAAGCTTTCTAACCTTTTTTTGCATATCAATAAATATCTCTACAGACACCATAATAGCAAACCATATCAGCACTATCAAAGGCAAAAACCACCTTTTGTGCATCCTTCCCTAACCCTACCGGGAAGGGGCAAGGGGAAACCCCCGGCCGTACTCCGTCAAAGAATTTGCCAGTGTACCCCCAATGCCCCTCCCCATTAATCACGCTTGAAGCCCCAAATCCAGCCAATATCGCCCATCGGCTGCCCGCTTCTGCGCCATCCCCAATTCCTTCATCCGCAGCCCGAACATCCGCTCGCTGGTAGCAAGCTCGTTGTTTTCCTCGCACCATTCCTGGTACGCCCGGAACAGTTCACGGGCTCGGATCGCTTCCCCCGGCTTTTGGACGCACCGTTCCTTGATAAAGTTCCCGATAGCGTCCATCTCCCCGCGGTACTCGTCCGTGGCGTTCAGCACGATTGAGGGTGTGTTCAAGCCTTCCTTTTGCCAGCGCAAAGTGCCTTCGATCAGCCAGTTCAGTATGCCGGATTTTTCTTCCAGCAGCTTTTGCTCAAGGTGCCTGTCCATTTTTTCCTCGGCTATCGTGGTAGTGAACGGTATCAGCTTGATCCGCCTCCAGATGCCATGGTCTGTCCCCTTGATAACAGGCTTGTGGTTGCTCGCCATGAATATCTTGAACGTCGGCACGAAGTTAAAGTGCTCCCCGTACAGAAACCTCGCGGTCATCTGGTCGTTGCCCGTGGCCTGCTTGATCAGGTGCTCCGAAAGCCGCTTCCCCTGTTCCGTCTCCGCCGTGGCCACAAACCTCGTCCCCCGCAGGCGGGCAATGTCGTTGGTGAGCGAATCGCTGCTCCGTTTCATAAATGTTTCAGGGTAGGTGGTAATGGCGTAATCCCCCAGGATGCGCATGACCACATTGAGGAACGTGCTTTTCCCGTTGGCCCCCGTTCCGTAGAGGATGAACATCGACTGCTCGCTTATGTCCCCGCTGACCGACCACCCTGCGGCGGCCTGGAGGAAGGCAATCAAATCGCCCCTGTAATCCATGATCTCCCGAATAAACTGCTTCCACTTTGGGCAGTCGGCGTTCTTGTCATATGTCACGTTTGCAATCTTGGTAATCATGTCTTCTTGCCGCTGGGGTAGCAGCTCCCCCGTCCGCAAGTCGATGGTGCCGTTCTCTACGTTCAAGAGCCAGGGATCGCGGTCAAGGTCGTCTACTGCGGCGTTGAGTTCGGGAATATACCGAGCGGCCCTGACAAAATTTTCCCGCTGCCTTGTGGACTCGCTTTTGATGGCGTACTTCTCGATTTCGATCCGTTCCCGGTAGTCGGCGGTTTTGGCGATTTCGCCGTAGATATTCCGCACGATTTCTAGCCCCCTTGTGTGGATCAGCGCCCCGCCGCTGTCGGTTTCCCAATAGGCGCCGTTCCATACGAGCCATTTCTTCCAGGGGGCAATGTAGCGGATGTCGTCGCCATACTTTGTTACCAGCCGATAGGCAGTAGTCGCGTCGGTAAGCTGCACCAATCCGTTTTGCAGTTGGTGGATGCGCAGCAATACCGATTCTTCCCTAAGCGCATTGCGTTCAATGTCGCTTGCCGTTTCTTGAATTTTCATATTTTCTCCTTGTGAGTAAGTTTTGTGCCAAAAATGTAGGGCGGCCCGGCACGGAAGCAAATAGGCAAAATGTGCAAATTCTTGCTTTTTTGATATTTTTAACTGGTGGCGAGGCAAAGCGTCCCCCTTGAAAATACGTGGTTTTTTGATATACTGTAAATCATGGAACGGTTTAACCCCTTAAATGACTACCTCTTCCTGAAATTCATGGGCGAAGAAGGCGACGAAGAGCAATGCCTTGCCTTTCTGAACGCCGTTTTAGGCTCTAAAAACAAGCGGCCCGTCAAATTGATTAAAATCCTTGAAAACAAATCCTTTACCGCAGAGGTTGTCGGTGATAAAACCAATATCCTTGATGTCCGGGTTGAAACAGACAGCGGCGAGAAAGTAAATATCGAGGTCCAGCTTAAAGACCTGCACAACATGGAAAAGCGAACCCTGATGCACTGGGGGCGTGAATTTACCGCAGGCATATCTGCCGGAGGCGACTACAAGGATTTGCCCAAAGTAATAACCATAAACATTGTAAATTTTGATAACATAAAACTGGACGATTTCCACACCTGCTTTCATTTATGGGAAGACGATCGTCATGATTACCTGTTGACTGACGTGCTGGAAATACATTTTATCAACATGGTAAAATTCAGGAGGCTGAAAACCGGGGATATTGCAAATAACCTTCTTGAAAGGTGGCTTACATTCCTTGATGTGAACACGCCGGAAAAAACATTGCAGGAGGTAATACAAATGGACAGCGCAATCAACAAAGCCTACGAGCGGCTCAATTTAGTGACCCAGGACAAAGAGTTTATGAGGAACTACCATTTGCGACAGATGGCAATGTCCGATTGGACTACGGGAATCAATACTGCAATTGAAAAAGGGGCAATGCAAAGCAAAATTGAGATTGCGAGAAATTCATTGAATGAAGGGTTGCCCATTGAAACTATACATAAGATTACCGGGCTTGATATAGAAACCATACAATCCCTGAAATAAAAAGTAACAATGTCTAACAGCAACGATTCCGGCGGCGACTGCCTTAAGCAGCCTTGCCAAAGCCAAACAGGATTTTGACGACGCTTCCCTTGCGCTCCAGGCTGTTGAGGAACCCGGTTACAAAACAGCCGAAAAAACCAACCTCCACAGCGGCAAATACCGCGTAAGCGGCCTTCCAAGGGACGCTTTCCATACGGCCTCTATCTCCCACAAAACAAGGCTTAAAAACATACTCAAAACCCCCGCCTTGCATCGGCGCGGCACAGCCGCGTGGATACACGGCGTAGCCCCAGGAAATGCTACAATATGCCTACTTGCGTGAGGGCTTTAGCCCGAACAGCGGGCACCGGATTAGACCCCGCATGGACACTATGTGTCCATGTTCGAAAAAGCTCTGCTCAAATCAAACAGCGGCTTGTCAACCTTTCCGCCGGGCAGGGAGGGTATATTGAGAAGCAGAAGAAGGCGTTGGCAGATTTAGTATAATGATAAGTGTAGGAATGACAAAAGTTATGAATAATAATTGACAAACCCTACTATTGGCTATAATATACCACTATAAGAAATGAGGCTGCTCAATGAATAGACTCACTACGTTATTTATAAGCTTAATACTTATTAGCATTGTCGCAATGCCCCTTCACAGCCAATCGTATACCACAGAACACCGCAGTAAAGCGATTCATATAGTGTATGACGATTCAGTCACAATGATAAGAGATGATGACGGCGTATATGTTGATCGCTGGGCTCAGGCCAAATACGCGATGGAAGTCTTCGCTGTTATGCTTGAAGATAAAGACACCATGCGCGTTTATTATATGAGCGACTTTGACGTTTTAAATAAAGGCAATTTAAACGCTTCCGCCAGAATCAATATATTAGGTTCAGAGCCGACGGTTAGTAGGGTGGCCAAAGTACACAATACGGTTACAGAATCACATAACACTCCGTATGATACTGTAGTCAAAGCCTACGCAGACTTAAAAAACATAAACGCCGATAAAAAGTGGCTGGTTGTCATGACGGACGGCGAATATAATTTCTTAAATGGTAAGCTTAACGAGAATATACCTGTGAACGACTACTTTTCACAATATGTAAACGAAAGTAGCGTCAATATTTGTATACTGGCTATGGGAACTGACTTTAAGACAGTTTTTAAAGAAGTCCCGGCTCGCATATTTTTTGACCAGGCGAAAGACAATAACGAAATTTTGGGGAAAATTATATCTATATGCAATCGGATATTTAACAGAAATAAGATTGACTTTACCAATGTAACGCGGCGGGAATTTTCTTTTGATATTCCGATGGAAGAGCTTTTGGTTTTTGCGCAGGGCGCTGAAGTAAAAGTAAACAGCATGAAAGGCAGTGGCACATATAACCCAAGTGAAGCGGTAAATGTGCGGTACAGCGAGAAAGCGGCCACAAGTGAAAATTTTGCCAATAATCCGAATGTGGTTATTCCGCGCAATCTAACCGGCGTTATAGCTACTTTCCCGAATGTAAAAAAGGGTTCGTATAGTTTGGACATAGACGGGGCGCGAACCGTAGATGTTTATTATAAACCGGAAGTAAAGGTTGACATAAAGTTGCTTCGAAACCGCAGGGAAGTTCGCGCTAATGATATTTCCGAAGGTAAATACCGGATTCAGTACGGCATTGTTGATGAAAAGGGCAAATTTTTTGAATCCTCGCTTCTTGGCAATGTCGAATATACCGCAACGCTACAAAACAACGGACAGACAATCCCAATAGAATTTGACGATGCCGTCAATTTGAAACAAGGTGAATTAGAGGTATATGTACAGGCTCGTTTTTTGGAATTCAATACCGCCGATAACACCTTAACACGCAAGGTGTTGGCTCCGCTCAGTTTAAAGGAACATTTCCTCAATTGGTTTAAGTTATACTGGCCCGCAATACAGGGGCTGTTATATTTACTGCTGGCTCTATTACTGTATTGGATTCTTTGGGGACGAAAGAAACGCTTCCCTAAATATATGAAAAAAACTAAACCTGTTATAAAGATTGAGACAGACGAAAACACCATCATCAAATCTGGTTCATTCAAGGTAACCCCAAGAACCAAATGGCTGCCTTTTTGCCCTGAGACGGGAAAGATGGTCGCTGTTGCAGACGGGAAGCCCCTGCCGACGCTCAAAGTAAAAGCTGTAGGCAACGATCGTATGGAACTAACCAATACAGGCGATTTTTCGTCTGATAAACTCACAGGCGTCGATTTCTTCATAAACGACCAACCCATGCAAGAGGGGTCTTCAAAGAGTAAGGAGATGAGCTGTTCGGCTCAGTTTAAATCAGTTTATTATGGCGCGGGTTCCGCGACGACATATACCTGTTCTTTTGCAAATGCAAAAAAGGGCAAGAGACGCAGAAAATAAAAGGAGAATAAATTATGTTAGCACCAACCTTAATTGTGGGACTTGGCGGTGTTGGTTCCAAAATCACGGCAAAATTATCGGCAAAGATAACCGATGAAAAACAAAGAGCGAGGATAAACTTTGTAGTTTTTGATACCGATGTCAATGAACTCGACAAGATAAAAAAAGATTATCCGTTTATTAAGACTGTGCAGACATCGACTAACATGACCGTAGGGGATTATCTTCACCTTGACGAATTTACGCGGGATAATACGTTCCCTGTGAATCCTAACCTGTACCGCAAGACGCTCAGCGAAGGCGCTGGCCAGGTACGTGCTATTTCCCATCTTGCTTTAGTAACTGCCATGAAGCGTGGCTATATGGAGCCGCTTGACAACGCGATATATGATTTATACAAACTAGAAGCCACGCCAAGTACGCAGGTTCTTCGCGTGATAATCGTCAGTACCCTGGCAGGTGGAACAGGTTCCGGGCTTATCCTTCCTGTGTCCATGTACATAAAGCAGTTTCTGAAGACCAAGATTCAAATACCTGGTAGTATCACGCGTGGTTTCTTCATCCTGCCTGAAATTTTGTATGGCGCAGTAACCGCCGAACCGATGCGAAACGCTTTTAAAGCAAACGCCTATGCCGTATTGCGCGAGCTAAACGCCTTTATCCTGAAGGCGGACGGTAATTTACCGGAACGGTATAAAAATAAGGTTCACCTGAAGTTCCCCAAAATTGGCACAAACGAGTTTGAGGAATATGACGTATTGCCGATGGATTTTTGCTTCATGTTCGATGCGCAGAATATTGAAGGCAAGAAGTTAAACTCCACCGAACAGTACTTGGATCATGCTGCCACCTGTATTTACGCGCAGTCAATCGGCCCCATGAATACCCGCAGCAATTCATCTGAAGACAATGTCATCAGAACCTTGGTGTCCGGGCAGAGCCGTAACCGCTACGCCGGAGCTGGTGCGTCGGAGCTTGTATACCCATCTGAGCATATACTCCGTTACATAGCGCTCAAATGGGCGACGCAGACCGTATCGGAACACTGGACGGTGTTTGACCGCGATTTCTATAAAAAGAGCATAGAAAATAACAAAGCAAGGCTCAAAGGGCTTAATGTGTCTGACATAGACCCCGCGACGGAATATATAAATTCAGTTGATTCAGCCGCGACAAATGGTAACGCTTTCGCGGTGTTCACGCGGAACGCCTCTTACGGTTTTGACAAGGACGGCTTTACGGAAACCAGCCGCAAGTGGAATGGGTTTATTGATGCCATTGAGGCATATACCCGGAATTATGTCAATAATAACAACGAAATAAACGCCAGCCGTGAGACGGCGAAAGACGCGGTTGAAAAATTATCCGGTGACGAAAAAAGCGACATGGATAGTTTCCGCAACGCTTACAACTATCTGCTGTCATATAAAGAGCTGGTAAGTCGGCGCGTCGGTGCCATAGGTAATGTGATTGCTCACGCGCTCTTTAAGTTCGATGCGGGCGAGGATGTTACCGCCAGTGAACTTCCGACTCAGATCGAAACTTATCTTCGGGATAACAGCAAGGAATTTATGCATCCCAACGCTGCTCGTTACTTCATCTATCAGACCTTGCAGACCCTGGACAAAAAACTCAAGGAAGCAGAGAAGAAAAAAGATAACGATGAAAAAGCTTTTAAGAGTTTTGATACGCTATTTGACGATCCGGATACCGATACGATTGAGACAATAGGTAGTTTCACAAGTAAGGTTGATGATGCGGGCTTATTGGCGCGTATACTAAAAAAGTATGAAGGTCGGATAAAAGAATTCGTTGAGCGGTACGAATCCATGCTGGGAACTATCGCCGACTACCGTGTTACTGCGCCTAGTGTCATGGTGCTTAAAGAGGCAGTTAAACATATTCGGGAATTATGCAAGTCATTTGAATCGTTCTACAAGTCTGTCGATGGAAATGTAGGCGAGATTGAGCGGCAGATCAGGACTTTGGAAGAGAAATACCGGTTGGACAAAGGCAACACCGTCCGCTATGTCTGCGCCTCAAAAAAATGCCTGGACAAGTTTTACGAGAAAATGGCATTTACCGGCAGTGCTATGCAAATACCTGGCGATCTCTGTAAGCGGATATACAGTCAAGTCAGGCTCTTTTCTTTATCGCCGGAGATCAAGACAGATACGTTCTTCAACGATATATTCGAAAATGAAATCATGCAATATTTCCAGAAATCCGTCATGGGAACGTACAGCGGTGATATAAAAATGGACATCATTCGCGCACTGGAAGTCGAGGCGGAATATGAAGCGGACAAGCAGGAACGTAGTCTCATAACCGAATACGTTAAGAAGGTAATTAATGACACAAAAAAACTCGCTGATCCATTCATCAACAGGCCGGTTGGTGAAGAACCCGTTCCTATCCAAGCCTGCGCTTTTAATAAAAAACTGTATGGGGTAGACAACCCTGAACGTGCGTCGTTTGTCAACTCTGAGTTGAAATCTTTTGGCGGTGTTGAATGTGACGACGATGAAATTAGTACAGAAAGAGTCCTGTTCTACAGCGCGATTTATGGACTATTCCCATATGATTTACTAAAATTCTCTCCGCCAAAAAAGAGTAAAACCGCCACATTGGAAGCCGGAGAGTATAATAAGGCGTATTTTGACATGATAAGCCGCATCGGGCCGAACCCGCTTAATACAAAGGTAATTACGCCCCATCTCCATAAACACTGGCATCTTATTTCAGAGATGCCTGATCTTAACGATAAATTGCAAGAGGAACAGGAAAAAACCATATTCAAAGCGCTTGTACTCGGAATTCTGTATAAACGGATTCGCTATGAAAGAACTGGAGAAAAAGACAAATACAGTCTATGGTTGAAGGACAGCATTAAAGAAATCCAGCTTGAGGTTTCCAATGGCACGCCTTGCGACACCTTCTATGAAGTTGTCGATGCCTTAACGATTAACCCGGTGGTCGTCAAGGAGATACTGAAAGCCGTCGATTATGAACTGGAAACCGCACGTAAGAAAAATATTATTGATTTTGAAGATAGCGCGTTGTATGAGGGCATAAATACCCTCACACTTCGTGAACTTACCCATGACAACCGCCAGATGAGCATTTTCGGTATTGCGGCTGCGTTTAAGGCGACTATGCCGCCTGAAGAGTTTATTGTCGACCAGGGGCTTAAGCTGTTGGAGACTACGCTTGAAACGCTATATGATCAAATCGCAATACTATGTCCTGAAAGCGAGCGAAGAAACAGGTACGAAAAGCTGGTTGAAAGCCAACTTGAGCTGTTTAAAAATAACTTTGGCTTCTATCAAGAGAAATACAAGTCCGTCATGGACGATTATTTGCGAATGCTTTTGCAAGTGGTAATAAAAGTCTTGACCGACAAGGAATTTACTGATGCCGCTGAGAGGGTCAATAGCTTTTCAGAGAGCTATTTTTGCGATGATTCGAAAGGTGCAAAAAAAAGAGAAGAAGGAAAAAAAGGCCAATAAACAGCAGTTATTCTGCCAGAAAGGGGGATAGCCTTGCATACCGTTATAATTACAGATCGCCACACGACGCCTTTATTTGACGAATACAGGCGTCTGTTTACGCCTTTTCTTACCGACCGTAGCGGTAATATATGTCAATGCCCATGGCATGAATCGGGCCGCAATGTCGAGCAAGCTGTCCCCGATTTATATAAGTCAATTAAAGATCATCCGGAATGGAGGGCAATCATTCTATATAATCCGGAACAGAATGAGTCATTGCCCTTCAGTCCCAATAATCCTTTTGACTTAATTTGTAATCGCAATAATGAACTTTTGATTCAAGAAAACCATGTTCCTTTGGTCCGCCTTACGCATATGCTAGCTGGATTTCCCCCGCTTGGCGTTAAAGGTTATGAAACAGGTTGGGTTTATTACGACGGAAAGTCCGGTACGTATAAGGAATGTATGTATAAGGAAGGTGCAAATAAGGGTAAGCCTATTCTGAAAAGTACTGTTGAAAAACAAGTTGAGGAAGCAGCGAATAAAAAATTTGAAGAGAAATACAGGCAAAAAGGTCAATCTGTTCCGAAAAACGATAAAGAATTTCAAAGGGAGCTTGAAGAATACAAAGATAAAATTCGTAATAATTTTGAAGAAAAATATATTAAAAGATCTGGAAGCACTATTAAGCTAAAGCTGGTTGAAATACCCTACTCACCTGATGAAAGAGCCAGATATAAAACGCTTACGGAAAAATATGCGTTTAAAGAAAACCGGCCGACTGAAGTGCTGCTATTATCCACAAGGGAAATATTTGTGGTGGACGACCATGAAGCAGCCCGCGAAGCTGTCCGCCACGCGTGGCAATTTCACGATGAGGAAGATAGTTCTGACTTTTGGAACATTTATCCAAACACATGCCGTTTTCTTTGTTATGACCTTATAAATCAGGAGCACACGCTGTATCCGCGCGAGCTTTGGCGATTTTTCCTTCTGGCGCTTACGCTGGCTATCAACGAGATTCCCAGCGTGGCACTGCAGGCGTACCGCTTGTATAATGCGGATCTCAATATTGACGCCGAGGATCTTCGCGCCGTGCTTGACGAACACATGGAAAAACTGTTGTCTGTTCAAACAGTCATTCAGGAACGGATGTTGCGCGTACCGGAATTAACACAGGAAAAGAAGAAAGAGCTTGTGCCGTCCCAAAACATTTCAGTCAAGTTTGAGCAAGTGGACGAAGGCGATGTAAAGGTAAGTTGCGATGAACTAGGTCTTGCGTCGGACTGCCCGTTACTTGAAATTAAGTTTTGGTATGATTATATCCAAAGCACGAAGCAAACGATAGACAACATACTCTCAGCTCCGCAAGAAATTGTGGCGGCAAAAGCGCTTGAAACGCGATGTACGATCAATACATTTTCCGGCAAAGAACAAGTGTTGGACCGTTTCCAAAAAGAACGTATCAATAAGCGGATTAACGAGCTTGGGGCGGAGGTGATTAACGCGAAGATATACGGTTTGCTCAACTCTGACGCGTATATGGCGGAAATTGCCGATGCCGGTGCAGCTGTGCGAAAATCCCTGGGGCTTCGGCTAACGAAACGCAATGTGCTGCTTATATCGCTGTTTTCTTTCCTGGTTTATTTTTGCGGATATATACCATACATAGTAAATTCTTTACGTATAAGCAAGCTGGCTTTTGGTGCATCTTTAGGCCTTACGTTTATTGCGATCACGCTTCTTGCCGCTGGTGGGTTTCTTGTACTGCGGGTTTTGCGCCGCCGCCTTCTTAACAAACTGAAAACATATAACAAGACTGTCAGGGCGATATTTGACCGAGTGAACAACGGCGCACAGATTTACGCCGATTATTTTACGAATGTTTGCACCTATATGTACGCTAAATCGCTGTTGTCAGGTGTGATATTGAAACATGACAATGAATTTACTGAAGTGAAAACGCTGACGGCACACCTCGCTTCTCTTGAGCACGAAATAGAAACATGTAAAAAGCTTTGCTATTTACACGACGCGCCGTCCAATGCTTCTTCCTTTAGTAACACCTTTGTGGAAGTAAACGAAAGTATTTTCTCGCAACCTCCTTCTGCCAGTCATTTTTACGAGCTTACCCCATTCAAAGGTAAAAACACGATGAAGCTTACATCTTCGACGAAAGCTCAACAACCACAAAATCTTTTATCTGACAATAATCATGATGAATGGGATCAATACGATACAGGTATCACCCTTAACGCGCCGTATAGCTTTATTAAAAGTTTGAATATCGCCCGAGAAGAGATATATAACGAAGAAGAAATTTACAGCAAGGATGGAGCGTAGCCGTGCAGGATTTATTGCTTGATTTAAGAGATGTCTTGCTTGCAACAGTTCCGTTCATTGCCATCCTGTTATTATCCGGTAAGTTAAACCTGTCTAAGCCAAAACGTTCCCGGCAGTTTATCCTGCCTGTTGTAGCGTTGCTTTTTTGTGTGGTAGCCATAATATATACTAGCAAAATTAACGAATGGATCACTTTCTGGATTGGGTTTATCGGACGGTATGTCCCCTTTGTCCAAAGACTCAACATAACAAAATGGCTTAACTATGTTTTTAACGCGGTCATTGCAGGCGCGTTCCTTATGCTAAAAGGCATCCTGTTGCCGATTGTCAGCATGATTTGGAGCAGAGCCTGGCTCCTGTTCAATCAAACTTCAGGTTATTTTTACGAATATAACGAGCGCATGAACACATGGGTGTTGAAAGATGAGTTCGGTCATGCGAAGGTTTTATGGAAAAGCTACTATTGGTTTGCTATAGGTATTTCGACACTGATTCTTGCCTTCTCTCAGTTGTATCCTGACGTGATATTTTTTGAAGCGCCATTTTACCCGGTGTTCGGTGTTTTAGTTATGGGAGAGATATTATTCTTCCTGTCAGGCCTTACCTATCAGGAAATGCTGACTACTATTACCGGTGAGGATGATGAATATTACCGCATCGCAAACTACGGAATTCTTCGTAGAGTATTCCATGAACTGTTTGACAGCCGCATTCTGTTTGACAATACATTGGACAGCTTGTCGGGAATGACGTCCTTTGATATGCTGGACAACCTTGCTGAAAGCAAAAACACCCTTGATAACGTTATTTCAAAGTATTTTATAGAATTAAAAGAAAAAGGGCATACTATTGACCCGGGCTTTGTGCGTTCTTCAATAGACATGGTTAATGGGAAATCGGTTTTATTGAACGTTCCATTTTATCAGGATTTGACTGGCTATATTATATTACCCATTGTACGTCGGCTTATGTACTATGAAAAAGCGTTGATCATAGTCGGGCGTGATAGCTCCGCCGAAGATGTAAGAAATTGGATGCATAATGGTATAGCTGCTTTTTGCGGTACGCCGGAATTGTGGAAAACCGGTATCCTGTCAGATAGTGAAACCGAATACGATGTGGCTGTTTTGCGCTTTGCCGATGTATATAACCGCCGAAAATTGGACGTGAACAGGGAATTTCTAAACCAAGTCGGTTTTGTGTTATTGATTGAACCGTCTCGTATCGTCTCCACAGGGCAGATAGGGCTTTCCCTTATCGTTGATCAGTTAGGGAAGGGGGAGAAGGATATTGTCTACTGTTCCTGCGACCGGAACTGCGATGGTCTTGTGGATTCTCTTTCTCATATCCTTAAAGTAAACCTGACCGAAGTGTACGCCACCACTCCTACCCTTGCCAACTGTTCCCTTATGTACTGGAAAGCACATGGAAACTTCATGCATCACAAAATACTTCCTAACATAGCCCACTACCTCGGTATTGGGACCGAGCTGTCATCCGTGGCATTGCGGAATCAGATTGCAAACACTGTTTGGGTTGGCAGTGAGCGTTTCCCCGTTATTGATATGCGGTGGATTGCCGGGCAGTATTTCACCACTATATGCGGCTACACTGGTCACCCGCAGAACCAGGAGACGTTTGGCGAGATGTTCAAGGTGGATGCCAATCTGTGGAATTTGGGCGTGAATGACAATGCCTTTTTGACCGTTGAAGATGAGTTCAGCAATCTTTTTGAAATGACGCGGCTCTATTCCACCCGCGCCAAAAACCAGGGCTTTATTAATGTTATAAGCGATAATTATTTGTTGCGCGATTATATGGTAGATAACGCCGCGGTTTTCACCACCGACTCAAAGGTGATCCCCACTATAGCGCCTGATTACACACGGACGGAACGTAACACGGTGGTCAGCCTTATCATACGTATGCTCGGCGGGGAAGTTAGCGAAACGGAATTGAAATACAAGCTGTCAATTGCTGGTATAGAGTTTACCGACGCTTATGAAAAGTTCCGTAGCCTTATCCCAAAACACAGCCATGTGGATGCTGTGGACATTGCAGTTACTTATAAGGATGAAATAGTCGGGGATGATATGCGGATGGTAAAAACGCCATATTACACTATCCACAGCAACAGCAATACAAAATTCGCGGAATATACCTGCACTCTCTCGAACGCCTATTTCATTATTGAGGATGACAAAGATAAAAACTATTATCTCGGGGCAATGCTGTATGGTCAGGTGTTTCAGAAATACCTGCCGGGTCAGATGCTTACCTATTCTGGAAAATATTACCAGGTTCAGACCATTACTCCCGAAAGCGGTGTTGTGCTTCGCCGCGCCGCCGACCACATCACTGACCGCAAGTGTTACCGCCAGCGCAGAGAGTATAAGCTGTCCGGCTTTACGCCCGACCCGGCGATGGGTTCCGAGCGCACAAGCAGGGGCGTGAAATTGCGCCGCGGATTCTGCGACATAACTGTCACTACGCACGGGTATTACGAGCTTACATCCTTGGATAACCTTGCGTCTGCCAATGAGGTGAATTTGAATAACATACCCATACGAGAGTACAAAAATAAGGCATTGCTTTGCTTGAAACTGTCGAATGTCGGCACCGATGTGCGTTTAACGGTGGCAATACTGCTTAACGAAATTTTTATTACTCTCTTTCCGGAAAGTTATCACTTCATTACCGCGACAGTGAAAATACCGCCTGATACACTATCCAATATCTCACCCTTGTTGAGCCCCGTTCAGCTTCAAGGTTTCGATGACGAAGAAGCAGTATATATCATTGAAGATTGCGAGATAGATTTGGGCCTGCTTGTTTCCGTTGAGCGTAATCTCACCCGCTTGCTTGAAATCATAGCTGACTATTTAGCTTGGCATGAAGCAAAGCTCACAGGATCGGTTCTACCAGATAATGAAGATGCTGATGAAGAAAACGAATCCGAAAAAAGCGAGGAAGAAGGCGTAGTAGAAAGTAAGGGCGAAGGCGAAACCGAAAAAGAGGGCAGAGAGAGCGAAACCGAGAAAGAAGTCATAAAAGAAAGCGAAGATGAAAGCGAAGATGAAGGCGAAGCCAAGGAAGAAAGCGAAGAAAACAAAGACGAAGAAAGTTTAGAGATCGGAGATGAGGACGAAGAAAACGGCTACGAATTTGATGGTAGTGAAGACCTGAATGAAGAAGAGGATGAAGATGAGTGACACAATGGATAGTGAATCCAAATCTAACAACCTTGTCGATTTGCCGTCATCTGTACCACCGCCTGTCCCGCCTAAAAAGTACAGTGACTATCTGTTTTATGGCTACGATAATATGGATTCCATGCTAAATATACGAGGCACTTTAAAATTTTTATCGGATAATGGTTACGATAAGAACGCACTTGAACAGGCTCGTATCAACTCTAATCTCGCGGAGCGTATAGGAGCCGAGATTGATTTTAACAAGCCTGACGCGCATTTCTGCGATTTCTGCGCGGTTGAATTATCCGGTGGCGAGTATGATGTCTTATCGGACGGGCGGGAGCGTTGTACCCAGTGCGCGAATTCAGCTATGAAAACCGTTGAGCAGTTTATCAGGCTTTACGAGAACGCCCTGCGAAACATGGAAACGTTCTTCGGAATTCGAATTAACGTGGCAATCAAGGTTCGCATGGCAAATGCGAAGAAGATAGCGAGGCTGTGCGGAGAGAGGTTCATTCCAACTCCTGGTTTTGACGGACGCGTTTTAGCTTTTGCCTATCCGCGAACAAAAAAAAATTCGGACGTTTATACTATCTATGTAGAGAATGGCGCACCCAAGATAGCAGCTGTGGCTAATATTGTTCACGAGTTGACGCATATATGGCAGTTTATAAACTGGGACGTAAAAAAAATCCGTTCGCACTATGGCAGGGCGAATGAGCTTAAAATTTATGAGGGTATGGCGAAATGGGCGGAGATACAATACCTGCTGTTCCTGAACGAGGTTTCCTATGCCAAACGACAGGAGATTTACACAAGGTTGCGTAGAGACGCTTATGGGCTGGGCTTTATAATGTACGCTGACGATGATCGTTATAAGCTTGTGTATGGGCCTGGTTACAGGAAGGATTCGCCGTTTAATAAGGAATGGCCGTTGTAGTTGCTTATTGTTTGAATCGAAGATTCTCTGAAGGATTCTATCTTGATAAGTATTGTATTTTTATAAAAAAGAAGGATGCAAATATATATGGTTAATGCAAAAAAAATAATATCATTTATAAAAAAATCGGGAGTAATAATCGCTGGAATAGTAGCTGTGGTGGGAATCGTATCAAATTATTTGTGGCCATCATTACAGTTTTTAGGTTATATTTTGCAATCTTTAGCTGTCATCATAATGCTTGAAATTATTAATCATTTTCAACGTCAAACAATCGTATCAGCCACCGATGAAGCACTTAGTAAAATTGAAAATTCATACAAAAATTTCCACAGTAATTCTAATAATCTTTTTAAAATATTTCAACTAAATGATGGAGGAAACTTTTATAACATTGCTCATAATATCTTTTTTTATAATCTTATTGAATCTTATTCCAGAAATGGCGAAAATCGAATATACTATATTCCAATTGATACATACTATAAAATTATCATGGAATTTCTTCGTAAGGGATATAAATTAAAAACAATAAATGGATTATTGTTACCATTTTGGTATGCTCAAAAAGAAAGAGATGAAGCATTATTAGTTTATACAAATTTTAGCCAAGAAAATGCAGAGTTATATAAAAGGGTTACATATTATCAAGACTATAAAGATAATAGCTGGAGAGATGACACTGTAAGAATGATATACAAAGACCTTTTATCTTCAGAAAAAGGCGATGATGTTGCGGTGAGGTGGTTAATTACATTAATTGCAAAAATTACTGAGTTAAAAGATACATTTGGTAAAAAAATAGATGAAATTCTTCATGTAAAATTAGATAGTAATACTAATTATTTTCAGCTTCATAATTCAGAAATTGATAGTGCAATTAGAAATAATATGGAAACAGTCACTGATTTCTTAAAGAAACCATATAAAAATGATAAAGCATTTACAAATTCGCAGAAAATGACTGATATTATCAATACCAAATTTTATAATGATATGGGAAAGAAAAATAAGTTCGTAAGGAAAAGTGATATTGATTCCAAATTCTATGACAAATTTGACAGGCTTGATTTTGAGGATGTAACAGAAATTGGTTATTATTATAAGGAAAAAGATGATAAAACAGAGTACGATCAATTTGTTATGTTTCTTAATGGTAGTAATACCGGACCAAGTATTGAAATAGAAATAATTACAGATGAAGAAAAAGTCAATAAAATACAAATGATACTATCTGAACTGACAAAAGAAATGTAGTTTGACATAAGTGACAAAATATAAATTTTTGATACCAAGTTTCATAATACGATTTTTTGAAAATAGGCTCCTACAATATAGAAATCTTCTCCAAAAAAGCATCAGATAGGTACATCATTTATATTGAAAATGGTGTGCCTAAAATGGTAGTTATAGTGTTCCATATATTAATTAATATAATTATCGCTTGTGTATGTCCCTGGTTAAAGGAAGGATTTGCCCTTTAATAACGAATGGTCATTGCAGTTGCCACTAGGGTAATTCATTTTCCGAGCTTAAACTTTTTGAATATACTAAAGATATTTCTGTATATCCGTTCTTTTCAAAAAAAAGATGAGCTTTTTCATTTATAATACCACTTTCTAGAATTATTATTTTAATATCCTTTTTTCTCAAGTATTTTTCAATTTTATGTAATGCCTCTCTACCTATTCCTTTACTTTGATAGTCTCTTTTTATCATAATATCTAGTAATATCGCCGATTTTGACTTTTTATTAATTTTTATAGTAGCAAAACCAATCAACTCGCCTGAAAACAGTATTTCGAACATTTTATATTCGCAAAAGACAATACAGTAAATAAATTCTCGCCTCATATGAGCAATAATGTTTTCTGCCCATTTTAATTCACTTGTTGCCCTGCCGCTTATTACTTCTCCATGAGATATATAACTATCATGTTTACAATCATCAAATATATTAAGATATTTTTTTATCCTTATTAGCTTTCCCTTTTCTATTTCTACATTTATTATATTCGAAGAAAATACCATACTTTATTACTATCATGTCGGTTTGCGAGTTACTAAAAAATAATTATCATCAATCTTTTCACATTCAAAATTTAGTTTCTTATATATACCTAAAGATGAAACGTTTGACACATCACTGACTAAATAGTAATTATGGTAATTCTTTATTGCAAACTCAATAAGTTTTTTTGCAATACCCCGTCTTCGGTATCTCTTAGAAACCCCTATTGATAACAAATATATTACATTATCTCCATAATTATCTATTTTTTCGTGAATTTCTTTTTTATAAGGTATTTCTTTCTCAAAAGAATAATTTTTAAAAATTGTTTCAAACTGTTCTTTATGAAAATATTTTGTTTTGTGATAGTCAAACAATAATAAAAACGCAATAAGACTTTTATCATTATAGATACCATATACGCAATCTTTTTTTAATAAAAACAAAAATATACTTGAAAAAGCAGGGCCTTTTAATTCATCTCGCGTAGATTTATTTGAGAAAACCTTTAAATAATAAGGATCATTTTTAAAACATTCAAAAAAAAGATTTTGCAAATCTTTGAATTGTCCTTTATTAAGTTTTACGATATCAGAATCAATCTCCATATTTATATCTACAAAGTTTTTTATATCTGAAAAAAGCTTTTTAATTAAGTTTATTAATTTATTAATATATTTAGTAGGTTGAATGTTTAGAATAATACCTACTATAACTATCAATAAACCAACACAACCTGGGATTATCAATTCATTTTTATTCCATACTATATTATGTTCATCAAATATTATTTTTGAGAACAATTCAAGTGTATCCCATATTGCAATAAGCGCAAAAATTACACCTATCCAGTTTAATATTTTTGAATTCCTATTTAATTTGATCGAGCTATGTACTTCACAATAGCTTTGTAGAAGTTCTCTTTTGCGGTCATAATCAGCAAATATATCATTTATTCGAAATTGCTTATATATAAAATCTGCTTCCTTTTGAGCGCCCAAATATCGATAATTTAACTTCTCGAACAAAGGCCTCGTATTAATAAAGCGCCTAAACATATTTTCAATTTCTTTCATATCGGGATTATTTATTTGTTTATATATTTCCATACTTGATACAAGACAAGCTGTGATTTTAAATATTTCATTTTCTAGAATAAATAATATATTTGCCTCACTGCTAAAATCTTCGTTATTTTTATCGGGCGATATCCTTTCATAAAATGAATATTTACCTTTTTCATTAATCACATAATAATATGAGTAAATTGAAGCGTAAGCCGAATATGAACTATACATATTATAGTCATCATAAAATTTGGCCTTTTTCGTTAATGTGAATTTTTTTTGGGTTTCGTGACTATCCTTAGAATATATATATTCGTCGGTATTTTCTGACAATTCTATTTGATGAGCATAGCTCTCTTTACTTTTATATTCTTCTGAGGCTAAAATATTAAACAATTTAGTCTTATCGTTATCAATAATTGCTTTAAATTGATTTGAATCTGAAAATATTATATTGTAAATCTTCCCAAAATATTTATAGCCAAAAGTCTCTTTCAAATAGTCCGTAAAATCTGTCTGTGAATTTATATTTCCCTTAAGATTACACCATAAATTGTGAGATTGATCCATCAATAAAGTCATATCATGATAATTTATATCCGGTACAACAAAATAAATAATATTAAAATTATGATTATTAATAGAAGACTCTTTTTCTGACGAGGATTTTGTAATCGATAACTTGCTGAGTACAGTAAAAAAATTATAACAACATATCGGTTTATACTCTTCATTAATACCATCTTCATATAATTCATCTTTATACAAAATAACTTGCCCAAAAGCTAAAGGATTTCTTTCAGTTGTTATCATGCTTGATTCATCACTGGAAATCAATTCATATTTTCCATGCTCTTCTATTTGCTCACAGAAAATATCAGCATTTTTCGCCAAAAATGTTTTATTATCATAAACTGCATTTACTATTTCAAATTTTTTTTCTTTATATATTATAAAATCTTCGCTGAATTCTTCAAGAAATGAATTTGCTGTCGGCTTAAATCTTTTTTCTTTTGTATTGTCGCATGGAATAGCAAAAATTAAATCAAAATTATCATTTTTTTTTTGTAACGATATCCTCATTAGCTTTATGCCATCTTCCATTTCCTTATAGCACTTTAACCCAAAATGACTCAATAGATGTTCGCCGCCAGCAGTAAACGCGTATGATACCATATCTCTTATTTTTATTTTTGAGAATTCTTTAATAAGAATTTCAGAAAATCGTTTCGAAATTCCTTTTTTTTGGAATTCAGGTTTTATGGCAGCCGATAATAGGAAAATGTAGTTAAAATCATCTTTTAAATTACAAATATTTGTGCTTGCAATATCTCCATCATACACTTTTAATCCTTCAATAACTGATTCATAAAATTTTTCAGTTATTGGAAAATAACAAAGGTATCCAATGATTTTTCCATTGGAAAGAGCAAAAATGTACGAATCTTTATATGCCTCGTAACGCTCAATATCGCTTTCCTGCGTGGCCAATGCATCGTCATGGAAAACAGACCTGTCTATTTCCTGTATGGAATCAAAAATTTCTTGTCGGCTAAACCCTTGAAGATTTATTCCTTCCTGCCATTTTAAAACCTCAAAATTCTCCATAATCAGTATTCCTTTATTAACCTTTAAAGTAAGATGTCCTTACCCAGATGATGTAATATCTGTAAGATACTTTAGTACAAAAATTTTTTTTTAACAAGTGGACGAATTGAGCCATATTTTAAACTGTATGATTTTTTATACACGGTGTGTAGTACAAATACGGCTAATATTATAGGATAAAGGTTATTGGTATACTTGAGGTGTCTGGAAAGGCCGAAAAACGGGCTATTTTTTTTGAGTCATAAATCAGGGTTCGGATGCAACCGTTTTGACACCTTCTCGTCTAAACTCCTGTTCTCATAGTTTGCGCAATGCCTCCATTCATCACTAGACAGGCAATAATGCTCTTTCTGATACCCTTCTTGGTATGTACCGAAAAAATTACATTGTTTGTACTCCGCTTGGTAATAAGGACACATAACCATTTTTCTCCCTTTTATTATTTTATTATATCGTAATTAATAAATTTTATCAGCCCTGAAAATCTCCTATTGCAAAAATCCTTTACTTTATATCTATAACGACAAAAATAATAGGAGTGTCAATATTCTTCCTGCATATTTGTTAATTCCTATAATGGCAGCAAGGTATATGTATTTAATATTAGCCAAAAAATTCTGATTCGTTGATATCAGAAAAAGTACTTGAATGTTCCAAGATATACACTGGTGTACCCTTAAAAAAGCCATAAAAATGTTTTCAACAAATTCCTTTTGCGGGGAGGAATCATATAAATAAATTTTTTAACGTTTTTTGAAATAGATCTTCGATACTCGTACTTTTTTCTTCCAGCAAAATTTGGGTAACAAATTCAGGTTTGCCAGATATGATTATATTCACTTAATCGGCGTTAAGCGAAATGGTTTGCCAATGTGTTGACACGAGAATACTCATAGAAACTTGTTGTCCTTAAAGAAAAATATATGAAAATTAATGGTTTTTTGTTTTTATTGACAAAAGCATAAAAGTATGAAATAATTTATAAGACTTGGGAGTTTTTTAGGATTACCATAACAATAAGTACTCTGCAATGAGGATAAACTATGAAAGGAGCATATTGTGGATAAATGGGAATACAAAACACTTAAGATTGCTACAAAAGGTCGTCCTGATTTTATTGATGAACAAGGACTCACAGCAATGATTAATCGTTTAGGCAGTGACGGATGGGAAGTAATCTCAACAGTACCTATAGAAGGGTCTGGCTATTTTGAATTTCTGTGTGTTTTCTTGAAAAGAAAACTAAAGTGAACAAAAAAGGATAAGGTGTAATATGGCATTGGTTATTTGTCCTGAATGCAGTGGTCCGGTATCTGATTCTGTTGTAAATTGTCCATATTGTGGATATGCCATTGTGAGTTATTTTACACATGAAAGAGAGGTAAAAGAGAAAGCTAAAGAAAAAGCTGAAGAGGAACAAAGGTTTATGTCCCAACGATTTATTATTAAACACATTGGATCATCTGGTTTATGTGAATGTTTGGGAGATAAAAATGGCTTTAAAAGCCGACAAGAGGCAGAAGCAGCCAGTAAGGTTACATGTAGGCATTCCTCTGGAAGAATAGGAAGGAAAAAATGGAGCTATGACTGTCTATATGGAGGAGGTGATGTATGTACCAGTGAAGGATGTAAGACAGTGATTTACGAATTACCGGCTGGAAAATTCTTAGATACATATGCACGTGAAGAACACGAAGAGATAAAAAGAAGGGTAATCGCTCTCAGAGGGTATTATTGAGTCTTTATAATGTCGTGAGAAGGCGAACCACTTCGTCGCCTTACGGCGGCTTGGGGTTCGCAAAGCACCAGTCGGGCCTGCGCTCTTTGCGGTGTTTTGCTTCACCACAGTTTTGCGGTTGCCGGAGCGTTAAATGAAAGTTGCGCAAAATATTTTGATAAAGACTTGACAAAAATATAACTATAAAATAATATAAAAGGTAGATATACTATAATATTAAAGAAGAGAAAATGGCAATAATTTCTTTTTCGACTTTATTAATCCCTTTATTGCTATTTATGAACTTGTAACTTGTAAATAATGTTTCAAAAAGATTCTTTTCACTGAAGTTTTCAGTGTTTTGGATACTGTCCGTTGGAGAGTAAATAATAGCCGGTGGGCAATAAACACAAAATGTAACTATTCAGCCGTAGGCCAAAGTATGTTTTTTGCCTATTTTGACCTTTTAAGGCTACTGAGATGAAAAATTGACCTTTGAACAGATTTTTTAAAAGGTTTTTCATTTCAAAGAGGTTAAAATTCTCTGGCTGAATAGTAACAATACCTAAGGAGGCTTTGCCATGGGTAAACTTACAACCTTAATTGTCGGAAGAGAATTCCGATGCAAATCATGCGGTACAGTATTTAAACCAGATCCAAATGATCCAAAATGTCCGAGTTGCGGACGGCGTTTCGGTGAAGATGAAGCGGTTAAGATACTTGAAAAAACTATGGATCGCGTGGTAGACATTTAATAGTTAATGTCAAAAAGTTTATCAGTATAGGAAAGTAACTATTCAGCCGTAGACTAAAATTCTACCTTTTTTGGAAATGCAGGACATCCTTGTCTGATTATACTCACTATAAGTACGAAGAAGAGATCTGCCTGTTATTACAGCTTCTTGATGCCGGAGTTCTTAAGGCAATCAACACTGCGGAAAACATAGAGATTTGCAAGAAACAGCAGATTAAAATATTAAAAGAAGAGCATCCTTTGGCAGAAAAAACAGCAACGGATGTTGTGAATACGTTGATCTTGATATTGCGTGGAAATACGAACATGACTGAAGTGCAAAAAGATGAGGAACTTTTAGCCAAAACAAAGCAGGATTTAATTTGGCATCGAGAACGCATTGCTAAATATCAGAAACGCATATCCGTGGGCCAGTTTCATACAATCGGCTTGAAAGCGACCGGCACGGTGGTCGCGGTTGGGTAGAATGATGACGGCCGCAACACCGGAAGCTGGCGGGATATTGGGCCTGTTACTGAAGAAAAGCGTATTGAATTGAAACACCACGCAGAACAATCAAGACGCTGGCAGGAACAAGGCTTGTGCAAATATTGCGGCGGCAAACTCGGCGGTTTAATCACAAAGAAGTGTAAATCATGCGGTAGAGAGAATTAAAATTTTCCAGAATTTCGTTTGAGGGCTAGGGCGAATTATTTGTAGCAAAAAAGGTGAAAACGAAGATGTAGCCACAAAAAACCAATTAGGCTCTTTACGTTAGGTTTTCCGATACTACATCGACACTGATCACTCCAAATGCGACTGTATTGGTTTCCAGCTGGCCATAACTATAAATCGGGGTTTGGACGCAACCGCTTTGACACTTTTTCCTCTTACAATATTGTATTTTATCGCAATTTATAAATTTTATCAGGGGTGGAATGGGAGTGTCAATATTCTTCATATATATGCTCACGCCCATAATTGATATATAATACTTTATGGAAGAAGAACGTATTTACTCTACCATCATCGGCGGTGCGATAGGCGATGCCCTTGGCGTCCCTGTAGAATTCGAACCTCGGGATACTGTTAAGGTTTCTGGCATGATTGGACATGGCACACACAACCAGCCTAAAGGCAAATGGTCAGACGACACTTCCCTCACGCTATGCCTGATGGAAAATCTCATCGAAGGAGGCGATGACAAAGCCCTCATGGGTAAGTTTTCCGAATATTTAGAACATGGCTATATGACCCCTCATGGTAAATGTTTTGACATAGGAGGAACTACAATCAGGGCTATTAATGCATTTAAGAAAGGAGCCAAATGCGGGCAATCTGGGGAAAACGATAATGGCAATGGGTCGCTTATGCGAATTGCGCCGATAGTGTTTTTAAACATAAAAGATGACAGCTTCAGTTCGCGTCTTAAAAAGGTCGAACAGTATTCCAGCCTTACCCATGCACACCCTCGTTCAATTCTCGGATGCGTTGTCTATATTGAATATTTACGCCAACTGTATTATAACAAAGATAAAATTGAAGCTTTAAAAATCGTAACTGAATTATGCTTTGCTAACCTGATAAACACAGGTTATCAGCTTGAATTTGATTATTATGATTCTATATTCAGTAAAGAAATAACAAACCTTGAAAGAAGCAGTATAAATTCAACTGGTTATGTTGTATATACGCTTGAAGCGGCTTTGTGGTGCTTTCTGAATAATGATAATTACCACGATACTGTATTGGAAGCCGTTAACCTTGGCGGCGATACTGATACGACTGGCATTGTGGCTGGTTCAATGGCAGGGATGCTTTATGGTCTAAATGGAATACCTGATGAATGGGTTAATTCGCTGGTGAAAATTGAGTATATAAAGGATATGTGCCGAAAATTTGCAAATTTTGTCAATACAAAGGAAAATGGCTCTCATAATCAATTTAGAGGTAAAAATGATAATAATACATGATATTGAGTTTTCTGAAGATACGTATTTTGAGCCAATAATTGGTAGAATAATAAAACTAAAAAAAATCAATAAAATAGCCCTTGGCAATTTTGATTCATTTATAGAATACCTAAAAGAAGATTACGAATTTTCTGAATGTTTTCGCTGTTCCAATTCACTTGAGAAAAAAATGGCATTTTTGCAAGAATTGGCAAATTGCTTTGAATTAAAGAATATTAATATTGATGAATTATATAAATTAATAAAAATTAATATTACTCTTGAGCTTGAAAGAATTTCCGAATGGAAGAAAACTAATGTATGTTTATACAATGAAATATCAAGCGACCTAAAAATAGATTGTAATTATGCAAAGTATAAATATGTTAATAAATGGGGGCAATATAAAGACGAAGAACCGTGGGTATTTGAAATATATTCATACAATAAAAATGTAATTTGGATAACAAAATATGTTAAATCCCCGGAATATTTCATTTTTCACAATAATAAATTATATGTCATATTTTATTTATATAATTCTATTGAAATAATAAGCGATATTGAAAAATCGTTTGGAAAAATTATAATAGATAACGATTTAATGCTTGATGAAATCATAAATAACAATAAAGACACAATGAACACCTGTATTGAAATCAGGTTAAAAGATATCGACTATAAAAAAACTGAAATTGATTTAACCGAACATTTCCATAAAAGATTTTTCAAAAAAGGCCCCTTGTATAACCAGGATTGGAAATTCAGCCTGAAACCAGTATCAGTATTAAAGAATATTGGATTTATTGATGGGCTATTGAAAATAGAAATTGAAAACTTGACTTATCCTAAGCCGCGCCATGGTTATACATTATTGGATATTGACAGCTACAAATTAAAATGATTATAACTATCAAAAGGCGAAGCAAATGAGAGAAAAGAAATTAGTATTCTTATTTAGCCCTTCAAAGGAAATATTAGTTGCGGCAAATCCTCAAACTAATCGTACAATTATTCTTAACCAGGAAAAAAGCAAATGGTTTGTTGCTCCCCGTGATTATTCTCAAATGATAGGCGATTCCACCTACAACGGTGAAGATTGGGAAGAAGTAACCCCAGAGAAAGCAAAAAACATTTATAAAGATATTTATCCCGATGAGGAACTTTTAGCCAAAACAAAGCAGGATTTAGTTTGGCATCGAGAACGCATTGCTAAATATCAGAAGTGCATATCTGTAGGCCAGTTTCATACAGTCGGCTTGAAAACAGACGGTACGGTGGTTGCTGTTGGGGATAATCATAGTAGTCAGTGCAATACAAGAAAATGGCGGAACATTGTTGCGATTGACGCAGGTGGAGAACATACAGTCGGCTTGAGAGCGGACGGCACGGTAGTCGCAGTTGGGTATAAAAAATCTGGCGAGTGCGATACTGGAAGCTGGCGGGACATTGTCGCGGTTTCCGCTGGTAATGCACACACAGTCGGCTTGAGAACGGACGGCACGGTGGTAGCTGTTGGCTGGAATGAATATGGCCAGTGCAATACCGAAAGTTGGCGAGACATCGTCGCGATTGCCGCAGATGATGCACACACAATCGGCTTGAGAGAGGACGGTACAGTAGTCGCTATTGGGGCTATTTTTGATGATGTTGTAGGTGGTCGACACAGTACTGAAAGTTGGCGGGATATTGTCGCAGTTGCCGCTGAACACCATACAATCGGCTTGAGAGAAGACGGTACAGTGGTAGCAGTCGGACTTAATGAAGATGGCCAGTGCAATACCGGGAGCTGGCGGGACATTGTCGCAATTTCCGTTAGCTCTTTGTATACAGTCGGCCTAAAAGCGGACGGTACAGTGGTAGCAGTCGGGTATAATGAAAATGGCGAGTGTAATGCTACTGGTAGTTGGCGGGACATTGTCGCGATTGCCAGCGATATGCATATAGTCGGCTTGAAGGCAGACGGTACAGTAGTCGCGGTTGGTAATAATAGCAATGGACAGTGCAACGTTGAAAATTGGAGGGATATTGGCCCCGCTTCTGCAGAGCAAGTTTTGAAATGGAAACAATCATTGCAATGGCAGCAACAAGGTTTATGCAAATATTGCGGCGGCATCCTGGGCGGTATCATTATCAAAAAGTGCAAATCCTGCGGCAAACCGAACTAACATTTTCTAACCTTTTTATGCTATACTCATATTCCATAACAAAAGGAGACCCCCAATGAATCCCGAATTTGCCGCCATTCTTGAAAAACTCGCCGCCGAACATGGCAGGGAAGCCCTGCTTAATGCCGAAAAATTTAAGGCATTCCTGTCCGAGTATACTCACGGTGAATACGAAAAAGAAAGCCGCCTGCTGTTGCAGCTTCTGAATGACGATATTCAAGAGGAAGCCAATATTGAAAATATTATTCCGATTCTAGATTGCCAGCGGCGTATAATATTGGACGAAGAGCGCTATCTGCTGGAAAATACGATTACAGAAGTCGCGGATGCTCTGGTAATGGTATTAAAAAAAGACGGGAGCAGTACCGAAATACAAATGGTGCGGATAGACGGCGGAACCTTTACCATGGGCAGCCCTGCCGATGAGCCGGGACGCAACGACGATGAATTGCAGCATCAGGTAACGGTAAGCAGTTTTTGCATGGGGAAGTATGAAGTAACATACAAAGAATACAAGGAAGTGATGGGGAAAATGCTTCGCGACGACGAGGAATACAACCCGCTGCCTAAACAGTTAAGCTGGTATTGGGCCGTAGAGTATTGCAACAGGCTAAGTCGGCAGGAAGGGCTAAGCCCTGCGTATACGATAGACAAAGCCAGGAATGATCCGAACTATTTGGCGGACAAGTGGAGTGCTATTTATAGATGGACGGTAACTTTGAACCCGAACGCCAACGGGTACCGTTTGCCGACAGAGGCGGAGTGGGAATATGCGGCGAGGGGCGGCAACGGATCGCCTGGGAACTATATTTATTCCGGAAGCAACAAAGTTGGCGACGTGGCATGGTACAATAGAAACAGCGGAAAAACCGTGCATCCCGTGGGGACGAAAACGCCGAACGGCTTGGGACTGTACGACATGAGCGGGAATGTCTGGGAATGGTGCTGGGACTGGTACGGGCCTTATCCCAGCGAAGCGCAGACAGACCCAATGGGAGCGGCTACCGGTTCCGACCGCGTAATGCGCGGCGGGGCGGGTAACAGCGACGGGCGATCCGCTCGTTTAGCCAGCCGCAACTACAACAGCCCAGACTCCAGCGACTGGGCCGCTGGCATCAGGCTCGTTCGCCCCTATGATCAAGCAAGGAGAACTCCATGACCCCCGAATTTGCCGCCATCCTACAAAAGCTTGTTGCTGAACACGGCAAGGAAGCTCTGCTTGATGCCGAAAAATACAAAGCATTCCTGTCCGAATACACTCACGGTGAATTTGAAAAGGAAAGCCGCCTGCTATTGCATCTTCTTGATACCGGAGTAAAAAAGGCAACAAGCATTGCGCAGATTAACAGGATTTTTCAGCGGC
>Ga0268262_10001488_pt1 | contig 28917 bp, 26 predicted proteins | sample TergutNc150P3_FD_190354 | JGI IMG/M metagenome (GOLD analysis project Ga0268262, IMG submission 190354) | Nasutitermes corniger P3 segment gut microbial community from laboratory colony in Florida, USA - Nc150 P3 (SPAdes) (version 2) | ecosystem: Host-associated > Arthropoda: Insects >... | reverse complement strand
AACATGGAAATCAACCTGGACCGCCGCATTTCCGACCGCCGCCTGTTCCCGTCGATCAATATCAAGAAATCCGGCACCCGCAAGGAAGAATTGCTGCTTAATGAGGAAGAATTGCAGCGAATTTGGATACTCCGCAAGGTTATCAACCCGATGGACGACATAGAAATCATCGAGCTGCTGGTTGACAAAATGAAGAAAAGCAAGAATAATGAGGCATTCCTGCGCTCCATGAATACCGGCAGCGCGGGAGTAGATTAAGAGGTTAACATGAAAGAGAAAATACATCCCAAATACGAGATGACGACCATTTCCTGCGCCTGCGGGAATGTCATTGAAACCCGTTCCACCGTCGGCAACATAAAGGTGGAAATTTGCTCGTCCTGCCACCCCTTCTTTACCGGCAAGCAGAAACTGGTTGATACCGCCGGACGTATTGAGCGGTTCAGAAAGAAATATAACATTAAAGAATAAGGAATTATTTCTCGCCAAGGCGCAAAGGCGCGGAGTTGCTGTTAGTAATGTTATTGTTATACTTTCATGATTCTTGTTATGATATATCTTGTATAATACGAAAATCTATCAAACATAAACTTTGCGCCTCTGCGCCTCTGCGAGAGGTCTTTTGGTAAATATTTAGTTGTTACAGACTACTAGCATAAACGCCTTCGGTATTTTTTTACCCTTGAAGTCCTCATCTTCCAGTTGACTGGTACAGTCAGAAACCTTAATGCCCGGAAACCGGTCTGCCAGCGCCATTTCCATATCCACGGCGCCCGTTTTGAAAGAGCGGGCGTTGGCGCTGAACCAGACTTTGCCGCCGGGAGCAAGCAGGGCGAGGCAGTCGGCCAACAGTTCCTCATAATCCCGGTTCAGGTCAAAATCGGCGCGGGCCATCGTTGAGTTGGAGAACACCGGCGGGTCAATGATAATTGAATCCCAGCGCAACCGGGCATCTGCCGCCTGACGCAGAAATGTGACGGCATCGGCTCGGATCAACTTGTGGGGGCTGTTTAAGAAGGAAGAATTAACCACGGAGGGCACGTCGAACCTGCGGTTCGCATACCACGGAGTTTTGATACAAAAATCATCTTTATCCTCCGTGAAACTCCGTGTACTCCGTGGTAAAAAATTCTTCTTGGACACCTCCGCTTTTCTCTGACTGTCAGCCCCCGCAAAAAATTCATCCGGCCGCGGCATTGCCGTATCGAAACCGTTAAGGGTAAAATTGTCCCGCGCCCAACTGAGGTAGGTATTGGAAAGATCAACCGAGTCGGTAGACGCCGCGCCGCCTGACGCCGCGTAAATCGAAAAAGCGGCGGTATAACAAAAAAGGTTCAGTACCCGCTTGCCTGATGAATCGGCGTTGACCATACGGCGCATGGCGCGGCGGTCCAAAAACAGGCCGGTATCAAGGTAGTCCGACAGATTCACCTTGAACAGGAGCCCGCCCTCGCGGACTTCGCGGATAAGCCCCCTGTCGGTCATTTTTTCATACTGAGACTGTCCGCGCTGGCGCTGACGGCGTTTAATGATGACCGTATCCCGCTGAAGCCCCAGGGCCCGCGCCGCGGCGTCCGTCATCGCCTGAAGCCACTGCTCTTCTTCCGCCTCGTCTTTTTCATAGGGACGCCGGTACAGCGCACCGGAAACCGCGTCACCGTATATATCCAGCACCAGGGGAATTTCGGGAATGTCGCGGTCATAGAGCCGGAAAGCCCCGGTATCTGTCCGCCGCGCCCATTTTTGCAGGTGGCGATGGCGTTTTCTTAAACGGTTGGCAAGCATTTCAGCCTGCGCCGTGGTTTTTTCTTCCATGTGTTTTCTATTTTCAGCATACATTTTTGAAAAAGTATAGTTATGTATCGCTGAAGTAATTTTCAAAACGGCTTAAATGACCGATAATAGAGGGGTATGAATGCGCTTCTGGTTTTATTTGCCGGCAGTCTGTCCGGTGAGGCGGTCGGGCCGGCGGCCATGCCGCTTATAGATGGAAAAAACAGCCTGATTCTTGCCCTCCGGCGGGCTCAAAGTTTCCCCGGGGTGGGTAAAACGGTGTTGTTGACAAGCTCAGAAGGGGATTTTCCGCCTGTTACGGAGGATAGCGGACTAAAGTCCGTCTGCCTCGAGAAACGGGATTCCTGGACGGTAAAGGCCCTGCTTGAGACCATTGCCGCCCATTCCGCGGACTTCGACTTCAGTTACTTTGCCTGGGCCGACTGCCCTTTTCTTGATCCGGCGCTTGCCGGGAAGCTTGCGGAGCGGCATGTGCGCTATGCCGCCGAATATTCTTATGCCGACGGCTGGCCCTATGGCCTTGCCCCGGAACTGCTTTCGCCGGGAACCGCCGCGATTCTTGCCAAAATCCTCGGCGACAGCGACGGCGGTCCGGTGGGACGGGACGCTCTGTTCTCCGTCATTCAAAAAGATATTAACGCTTTTGATATTGAAACCGAAATTTCCCCGGTTGACCTCCGCTGCCACCGCCTGAACCTCTGCGCCGACTCCCGGCGGAATTTGCTGTTACTGCGGCGTTTTATTGACTGCGCGGCGGGAGAGATACCGGATACCGCCGCCGTTGAACGCGTTATCGCTGAAAAGCCGGAAATCCTCAGAACCCTGCCCGCTTTTTATCCGGTGCAGGTCTGCGGCGGCTGTCCCCACAGCTGCGTCTGGTGTCCCTGGCCGCGGGCTTCCGGCGGCGCCGTCACAGAACGGCGGGACTATATGGAGGCGCGGCAATTTGAATCCCTGCTGGAAAAAATCATCGCGTTCTCAGGCGACGCGGTTATCGATCTTTCCCTGTGGGGGGAGATTTCCCTGCATCCTGAAAAAATGACATTGATCGAAATGGCGCTGCGCCGTCCGGAACTCGCCCTGATAATCGAAACTTCCGGCATCGGGTGGAAAAACAGCGAACTGGAACACAGCGCGCGGCTTGCCCAAACAGCCGCTTCCGTTAGGCGTAAATCAACCCTGCCGCCGCTTTCGTGGATTGTCTCGCTGGATACCGCCGATCCGGCGCGGTATAAGGAGATCCGGGGGGCGGGTTTTGCCGAGGCGAATGACTGCGCCAAAACGCTCCTGTCCCTCTTTCCGCGGGACGCGTATGTGCAGGCGGTAAGAACTACGGGGGCGGAAAACGACATTGAGCGATTCTACCGTTCATGGAAAGAAGCGGCTCCCGCAACGGCTAACATCATCATTCAGAAGTATGATGATTTTTGCGGCATGCTGCCCCGCAGGCAGGCGTCGGATCTTTCCCCGGTAATCAGGCAGCCCTGCTGGCATCTGATGCGGGATATGCCCATACTGCTGGACGGTACGGTTCCCCTGTGCCGCCAGCAGATTGCCGCCGCTGACAATAAACGCATAACAGGAAACGCTCTTACCGAGCCGCTTGATATTATATGGGAGAGGGGGCAGCAATTGTACGCCGGACAGTCAGGCGCTATGCCCCAATACGATTCACTCTGCGCGGGATGCGATGAATACTATACCTATAACTTTTAACGAGATGATTCCCTCGTACACCGTTATCGGCGGCAAGGAACGCCTTGCCTCCAACGGACTGTCCGCCGTACTGCTTAACCGCGGCAGACGTTACACGCGGCGGAATCTGTTTTACGATCTTGAAAAAACCGGCTTCGACAGGGTTGTCTCGGTGGAGCCTTCGCCTCCTTCGTATGATATTGAAGAGTTGGCGGCCCGCTTTCCCTTTGTCCGCTTTGTGCTGCTCCAGCAGCCCGTCAGCCTGGGGGAACAGATCAATCTGGCGGTATCAGAGATGGACAGCCCCCTGTTTTTTGTCCTCTGGAACGATTTGAAAATTATCACCGGAGGCGGGGCCCACCGGATGGCGGAACGGCTTACGCACTCCGATGACAAGGCGGGGGAAGCCGGAGAAAAAAAATCATTTAAGCGGCTCTGTACCGTTCCCATAATTCAAACTCCGCGTTTTGAAACGCTCCCCACCCTGATGGTTCCCGCGTTACAGCGAAAAAAAATAAGGACTCTGTTCCTCAGCCCCAGCAGCGAGGGAATCTCGTCTTTGTATCCGTTTGACGGGGTGGGCATATATGACCGTGAACGTTTTATCCGTCTGGGGGGCTTTGACGGAACATTCAAAAGCGCCTATTGGCAGCTTATGGATTTCGGTTTTCGCGCCTATCTCTGGGGCGAGGAAATTGCTTCCACACAGGCGCTGAAACTGTCCTATGAGTCATCCGTCCCCGCTGAAGAAAACAAGGGCGGCGTGGACTATAACCGCTTTTATCTCAAGAATCTTGCTCCCCTATTCAAGGGTGACTGCGCCCAACTGCCCCTGCGCCGCTTTCCCGGTTTTTTACTGCAAACCGACGGCAGTATTTTTGCCGCCTGGGATGATTTTTCCGAAAGCCGCAGCTGGGTAAACGCCAACCGTTTCCGCTGGCACTGCGACCCGCGGGCCATTGTCAAACGCTGGGATCTGGAATCCGCCGAAGAAAACTTTTTCCCCGGAAACGGGGGACTCTAATTATGTCCGCCGTCAATATTGCCATTGTACTGCAGGCCCGCCTTGACTCATCGCGCCTGCCGGGAAAAGCGCTGCTGCCCCTGGGGGGGGAAGAGGGGGTCATTTTCCGCGTGATGGAAGCCCTGAACAAAGTTCCCGCGCAGCTGCGGACGCTGGCCTGCCCCGAAGATTCCGCCGCCGCTTTCGCGCCGTTAGCTGACAAGGCGGGCTTTACGCTGCTTGCCGGCCCCAAAGACGACGTGCTGGGCCGCTACTGCCTTGCCCTGCGTACATTCAACATACAGCGGGTTATACGGGCGACCGGCGACAACCCCTTTGTGTTTGCCGACGCCGCCGCCGCGATTAACGCCGAGGCCCTGGCCCTGAACGCGGATTATGCCGGGTACGGCGGCCTCCCCCTGGGCGCGGGCGTTGAATCGGTATCCGCGGCGGCCCTGTTGCGCGCTGAAGCCGAGGCCGCCGCTCCCTATGAACGGGAACACGTCTGCCCCTACCTGTACGCCCACCCGGAACTGTTTTCCCTGCACCGCCCGCTCGCCCCCCCGCGCTGGCAGGGTTCGGATATGCGGCTTACCATTGACACGCGGGAAGATTACGAGCGGGCGCAAACGCTTTACGCGGAACTGGACCGGCTGGAAAAAGCGGGTAATATCGGCAGTGAAGAACGTTACCGGGGATCGGCAATAATTAACGCATACCGGACACTTTTCCCCTTTCAAGGCAATTCTCAGAAGACCTCATATGGCGGTTAATTTTATGATGTTACGCGTCATGTGTACTAATTTAAGATTTTTTACCACGGAGTTACACGGAGTAGCACGGAGTTTTAAGATCTTGGTGCTTTCCTCCGTGAAACTCCGTGTCCTCCGTGGTTATATTCTTCCTAATCTATTGCACATGGAGGAATTATGAACCCCGGTAGCATATTAGTTGTCCCCGCATACGAATCAGGGCGCGGCGGCGGTCATTTGATCCGCTGTATGGCGCTGGTCAACGGATTGCGGACGCTGGGCAGGGATTCATGGCTGTTCCTTCCCGCTTCCGCGAATATAGATGACCTTCTTGATACTATGCGCTTTGATCGGGAGCTTCTCATAAATGAAAGCGGCGTATCAAATATCCACTGGGAATGTATAATCCTTGACCGTTTTCAAACCCTGGCGGAAGAACTTGCCCGTTGGACGCAGATGGCCCCCGTAATCGGTATTGACGAGGGCGGCCCCAGCCGGGATAGTTTTGACTTTTTGATTGATATTCTTCCCGGCTGTCATCGAATCAGTCCCAATGTTGCCGATCCTTCCCTGCTGCCGCTGCCGGAGAAACCGTTTCCCCGGGACAGTACTTCTGCCGCGCCGTTTAAGGTATTGATCAGTTTTGGGCAGGAAGACGCCGCGGGGCTTGGTCCTGCCGCCGCGGAAGCGCTTGCGGCGCGCAACCCAGGCGGTATAGATATAACTTTACTGCAAGGGGAGCTTTCGAAGAAAAATTTACCACGGAGGACTGCTGTCCTACGGACAGCTTGGAGTTACACGGAGGAAGAGATGGTTTTCGCACCAAAACTCCGTGGTACTCCGTGGTTAATTCTTACTTCCATTCCCGATCTGAACAAGCACTTGCACGAGTATGACCTGATCATCACTCACTACGGGCTTACCGCGTTTGAGGCCCTGTACGCCGGCGTTCCGGTACTGCTGGTTTCACCGGGCGCGTACCATGAAAAACTGGCGCAAAAGGCGGGCTTTTACTCGCTGGGCGTGGGGAAAAACAAGGCAAAAAAACTTAAACGCCTGTTGTTCAGCAAGGGCGAAATTAACCGCCCCTTTATTGATACACTGAAAAACCGCAGCGCCGCCCTCACGGTAAAGTACGATCTCGATCATGCGCCCCGGCGGAGTCTGGCGGAATTCATTAACGGCATTGCGCCGAATGTCAGCCGTAACTGCCCTGCCTGCGGCGCGGAATTGCGCGGCCCTGCCCTCGCGCATTGCGCGGCCCGTTTTCCTGAACGTACCTACCGCCGCTGTACACGCTGCGGGATAATGAGCATGAACAGAATTAATCCGCCGCCCATTGAATACGCGAAGGAATATTTTTTTGAACAATACCAACAACAATACGGCAAAACCTACCTCGAGGATTTTCCGCATTTAAAAGCGATGGGAAAGCGGCGGCTTGCGGTAATTAAAAAGATGGGGATCAGGGACTGGGGACCAGGGACTGGGGGGTCTGGCGTTGACAACGCAGCCAATAGCAATGCGCCGCTTCTCCTCGACATAGGCTGCGCCTACGGCCCCTTTCTCGCGGCGGCGCGAGAGGAAGGCTTTTCCCCCCGCGGCATTGATCCGGCGGAAGACGCCATCCGTTATGTAACACAAACGCTCGGCATTCCCGCCGTTCAGGGCTATTTTCCCGATCCCCGATCCTCGATCCCCGATCCCCGATCCCCATATTCCGTTGTTACTCTTTGGTATGTTATCGAACACTTCCGCGACTGTATTCCCGTATTGGCGGAAATACGAAAACTGCTCAAATCCGGCGGAGTGTTGGCCTTTGCGACGCCTTCGTTTTCAGGGATTTCAGGCCGCGCCTCGCTGAAGCGTTTTCTGGAACGCAGTCCGGCGGATCACTGGACAATCTGGTCGCCGGCTGTCTGCGCCCAAGCGCTTAAAAAGGCGGGTTTTACGGTAAAAAAAACGATCAACAGCGGACACCACCCGGAACGTTTCCCCCTGCTGGGAAAATTAGCCCGCAACAGAAAAAGCCCGCTGTACGGGCCGTTTCTGGCGCTCAGCAGAATTCTTTCCCTGGGCGATACCTTTGAAGTGTACGCGGTTAAAGACTGATATTCCGGGAACCGCTCTTCCTTCTTACCAATGAAAAAAAACGTTCCCGGCGTCAGTTATCAGTTACTTTTTCCGGGCGGTTTTGCCGGCTGGAGAGGGTTTTTTAACCTCTACCCGGTCAAGCGCGCTTGCGGGAAAAGTACCTTCCTGATACGCATTGGCATCAGAAAACCACGATGTTGTAATGATTTTAGTTTCTTCATTGATAGCCTTAACTACCATTTGGGGGCTTTTTGACAGTACGGATACTATCACCGCATCGCCTATAAGCCGTTCGGTTGCTCTTACGCTCATATTTACTCCTGATTAAGGTTACCATATATTGAAAAAAATGGCAATGAGTTATGAAACAAAAACCTTTCATATCAGAGACAGCACCCCTGGATGGCGGCGGCCTTGTATACGAAGGATTTGTCAAAATCTTTGTTTTAGGACATAATGAGCCGGAACAATTTTGAAAATCAACATTAAGACCGCGATTAAGGAAAAATTCCTCAATACCCTGTTCATCCGCCGCGCGGCGCTCTGCCTTCTGGGAAACTTTGTGCTTGCTTTTGGCGTGGCGATGGCGGTAAAAGCCGATTTGGGAATCACCCCGGTCAATTCAATCGCCTTTGTTCTGAGTAAGGTTCTTGCTGCAGACCACGGTTTAATGACCGGCGTCATATACGCCGGCTATGTGCTGATTCAACTGGCAATACTCAGAAGTGAATTCCGCGTCAATAACCTTTTGCAGGCGGGAGCCGCCCTGATGTTCGGCTGGTTTGTCTTTCTCTGTAACCATATCCTTGCGTTTCAGGTTCCGGAATTTTACCCGCTGCGGCTCTTGTTCCTGCTGGCCGGTGTAATCATAATCGGCCTGGGCATCATGCTTTACCTCAGGGCCAATATCCTGCCCCAGCCGGCGGAAGGGCTCATACTGGCAATTCAGAAAAAGACCGGGTGGAAACTGCACAATATCAAAGTCGCCTTTGATTCTTCGGTTGTTGTTATAGCGGCGGCGGTTTCTTTCATCATCATTAAAGAGGTTGTCGGCATCAGGGAAGGAACGCTTATCTCAATGATCGGGATAGGCAAGTGCCTGGGCTTTTTTACCAAACACCTGGGCGCGAAGATAGACGCTCTTTTTGGGCTAACACACACAGTATAAGGCAGACTATCCAGGAAGAATTTTCACCACGGAGTAACACGGAGTTTCACGGAGGGAGAGGATGGGGGTGGGATTAGAGGGAGGCGCGAAGTAATCCGGGAAGCAAGAATTTTTACCACGGAGGACACGGAGTTACACGGAGGTTTAAGAAGTCCAAGTTAAGATATTAGTATCTTAATTCCTCCGTGTCCTCCGTGGTTTTGTTTTCTTAATTTGTTATGCTGCGCCGGAAAATTTTCACGAACTCAAATAAAAACGCAGTTTGTCCAGGACTTCCTCAAAATTAAGGGGTTTTCCGACATGGTTGTTCATGCCGGCCTTAATGCACTTCTCAATGTCCTCACGGAATACGTTAGCTGTCATGGCAATTATCGGAATGGCTTTGGCTTTCGGTATGTCCATGGCGCGTATACGCCGCGTTGCCTCATAACCGTCCATTTCGGGCATATGCACATCCATAAAAATCAAATCGTATTTATCCGGCGTTTCGCTGAATTTGCGGACGGTTTCCACGCCGTTTTCAGCGCAGTCTATTTCCAGATGAGTCGGCTCAAACAGCGCTATCACTATCTCGCGGTTTATCTCCACATCCTCAGCCAAAAGTATGCACCGCCCGTCAAAAATTCCGGCAACCTCAAGCTTCTTCTCTTTTATCCTATGCTCTACTCCCAGGCAGTTGTCTATTAAATCGGCAATGGTAGAAGGGAAGAGGGGCTTGGGCAGAAAACGATTAACGCCCGCCTCTCTGGCATCGCTCTCAACGGTATTCCATTCGACAGCGGAAATCATTATTGCTACGGAATTTTCAGGACCGGACGGCTGCGCCTTTAACGCTTTGGTTAACGCTATTCCGTCCATACCCGGCATTTTCCAGTCAACAAAGTAAATATTATAGGAACCGTTTTGTTCCACGAGTTTAAGCGCCTCTTCTCCGCTTGCGGCGATGTCGCAGGATACGCCGAGCTGCTGCGCTATATTTTTGAAATACGTTAAAATATCAGGATCATCATCTACCGCAAGAATACGCACATTGTCCCGGTTTACGCCCTCCGCAAGAAGCCGCTGCCTTGTCTGGGCGCCTTTTTTTGCCTGTATCGTAAAGGTAAAAACGGAGCCTTTTCCGGGATCGGATTTAACCCCGATTTTTCCGCCCATCATTTCAACAATGCTTCTGGAAATGGCAAGTCCCAGACCGGTTCCCCCAAAGCGGCGCGCCGTATCGGTTTCCGCCTGCTGAAACGAATTGAACAGGTTTTTCTGCTGTTCGGCGCTGATTCCGATCCCCGTGTCGCTTACCGCGATTTCTATGGTACACAGGCCGTCTTCTTCTCCCAAAAACCGCGTGTTAAGGCTGATTGAGCCGCGTTCCGGCGTAAATTTAACCGCGTTTCCCAGAAGGTTGATAATCACCTGGGCCAGCCGCTGGTCATCGGTGATCAGGGCCGGGGGAATGACGTTGTCTATGTGCACCGTGAACTTTTGCTGCTTTTCTTCCACACGGAAGTTGACGACATTCACAACCCGCTGAATCATTTTCTCAAAATTAAATTCCTGGAGCGAAAGCTCAAATTTACCGGCTTCAATTTTGGACATATCCAGAATGTCATTAATTACGCCTAACAGGTGCGTTGACGCGTCTTCAATTTTGGTAAAACAGTAATCTTTGCGCTCAACGGCGGCGGCGGACTTGCCTATCGTGGTCATGCCGATAATGGCGTTCATGGGCGTACGCATCTCATGGCTCATGTTGGCCAGAAAAGCCGCTTTTGCGCGGGCGGCGGTTTCCGCTTCCGCCCGCTGTTTGGTCATCTGTTCCAGTTTGGTAATATCCTGCACCAGCGCAAGATACCCCATAGTCGCGCCTTTTAAATCCCTGAGTATCTGGACATCAGCCTGGTAGGATACATTATCCCTGGAAAAATAGGTCTGCTTGAAACCGCGCTGCGCGCGCACTATGGTACATTCATCGGTATTACAATGGCCAAAGCCCCAATGACTGCAATGTTTGCCGATAACATCTTTCCGGTTTTCCCCCAGATTATACTCAATCGCCGCGTTAATAAATGTCCAGTTCATGTTCGTATCGGTAACGGAAATAAAGAACGGTATGGCGTCAAGAATGGATTCATACCAGTGGGCCAGTTCCTCAAATTTCTCTTTTTCCCTGGCTATGACGGCGGTATCTTCATAGACCACCTCGACATGGCCGTCTGTTTCGCCTTTTTCGTTATACAAATAGGAAACAAGCACATGGTATTCGCCGCCAAATTGCTTAAAATATGTTTCCTTATAACCGTTTCTCAGCCTGGTGATGCCGCAGTTGGGCGTATTACAGATATTGGCTCCCCAGCGGCTGCATGGTACGCCTATTATGTCTTCCCGCTTCACGTTCAGAAACTGTTCAACCGCTTTGTTGACGAAAGTCCACTCCATGTTCTTGTTGGTAACGGTAATGGGAGAGCCTACCGCGTCAAGTATGGATTCCAGCCAATAGACCTTCTTCCGGTGGCTGTCTCTTTCTTCTTTCAGTGTTTTCGCAAGTTTGGTCTTTTGGTGATACGTCAACAACAGGATCGCAACAGACAATATCAGTAAAACACCCATACAGCCGGTGATATACGGCAGCATTGAACTCATTATTTATATAATAGAAGAAAAATGAGGCTGATGACAAGGGCTGTAGAAGAATATAACCACGGAGGGACCGGAGTACCACGGAGTTTTGATATGCTGATTTTTTCTTCCTCCGCGTACTCCGTGTACTCCGTGGTAAAAAATTCTTCCTGGATAACCCCTGTTTACAGCACTCTACCGGAACTGACTGATTAATATTACCGGAGGATATTGACAAACCATGATAAAAGATATACTCTGTAAATATAAGTGGTCCTGACACCGAGACTAAGAGCGTTTTTTACGCGATTACTCAAGGTAAAAGGCGCTGTGTCTCATGTCATGGGATAATGCGCTTTTTCAGGCGCATTTTTTTATTTGGAGGTATGAGACATGGAAAACAGAGCCGCTATAATAGCGATAATTGTTGAAAACAGGGAGAGCGTTGAAAGCCTTAACGCAATACTGCACGAATACGCGCAGTACTTATTGGGACGAATGGGCATTCCCTATCACAAAAAAAACATAAACATCATCAGCGTCGCCATTGACGCGCCGCAAGATACGATCAACACGCTTTCGGGAAAAATCGGCAAGCTTGACGGAGTGAGCGCGCAAGTAGTGTATTCAAAATAAAGGGATTATTATGTATAACGCCGCTTCGATGAGCGCGGGTGAATTTATTTGCCATGAAGAAATTAAGGCTGCCATTGACTGGGTAGAGGAAAACAAACATAACGAAAATCTGATTCGCCAGCTTATGCGCAAAGCGTCGGAAAACAAGGGCCTAAACCACCGTGAGGCGGCTCTTATTCTGGAGGCGGGCGATAAAGATGAAATTTTCCGTCTCGCGCGGCGGATAAAAGAGGCGTTTTACGGGAACAGAATAGTTCTTTTCGCGCCGCTGTATCTTTCCAATTATTGCGTAAACGGCTGTTTGTACTGTCCTTATCACGCGCAAAGCACCACGATGGCGCGCAAAAAACTTTCACAGGATGAAATTCGCCGGGAAGCGATCGCGTTACAGGATATGGGGCATAAGCGCCTCGCGATAGAGTCGGGCGAAGACCCGGTTAATAACCCCATTGAATATATCGTTGAGTCAATGGAAACGATATACGGAATAAAACACAAAAATGGCGCGATACGCCGCATGAATGTAAATATTGCCGCCACAACAGCAGATGATTATAAACGGCTCAAGGACGCCGGTATCGGGACCTATATCCTGTTTCAGGAAACATATAACCGGGAAAGGTACAAAGAACTGCACCCGTCCGGCCCCAAATCGGACTACGACTGGCACGCCGAGGCCATGGACCGGGCCATGCGGGGCGGTATAGATGACGTAGGGCTAGGCGTTTTATTCGGCCTGGGGCAGTATCTTTACGAATTTATAGCGATACTTATGCACGCCGAGCATCTGGAAGCGGCGCACGGCGTCGGGCCCCATACCATAAGCGTCCCGCGCATACGCGCCGCCGAGGGAATAAATCCCGGCTCTTTCAGAAACGGCATTGATGATGATACGTTTGCCAGAATTGCCGCCTGCCTGCGAATCTGCGTTCCCTATACGGGAATTATTGTCTCCACACGGGAAAGCGAGGAATGCAGAAAAAAGGTTCTGGAACTGGGAGTTTCCCAAATCAGCGGCGGTTCCCGCACCAGCGTCGGCGGTTACGAAAAAGAGGAAGAAGAAAACACCAAACAGTTTAACGTTATTGACAACCGCACTCTTGATGAGGTGGTAAGCTGGCTTATAAAAGATAAATTTATTCCCAGTTTTTGTACGGCATGTTACCGTGAGGGGCGCACCGGCGACCGTTTTATGTCGCTCTGTAAATCCGGCCAGATACAAAATTGCTGCCTGCCCAACGCGCTTATGACATTGCAGGAATACCTGATTGATTACGCGGCAAGCGGCACCAGAACCGCCGGGGAAGCGTTGATACAAAGCGAAATTGAAAATATACCGAATAAAAATATGCGCTCTCTGGTCATTGAACGTCTGGAAGAAATCAAACAGGGAAGCAGGGATTTCAGGGTATGAGTTCAAGGGAAGAAGGTTTACAGCTTATAATCGCCTCAGAAAAAGGTGATATTGCCGCCGTAGAAGCATTGCTTAAGAAGGATGTTTATATCCACGCTCAGGACAGGGAAGGCAGGTGCGCCCTTGTGGCTGCCGCTTACAGGAACAATCTTGAAATTGTCGATTTATTGATTACCGCCGGCGCGGATGTCAATATGAAAGACAATACCCTGCAAAGCGCCTATTTGATTTCAACCTCCGATGGATATACGGAACTGCTGAAAAAAACACTCAAAGCAGGGGCGGACGTCCACAGTACGGACAGTTACAATGGAACCGGCCTGATCCGGGCTGCCGACCGCGGACATGTTGAAATCATAAGAGAACTTATAAAAACAGATATCCGTGTCAATCACATTAACAAAATTGGGTGGACCGCGTTACTTGAGGCAATCATATTGGGCGACGGAGGAAAGCGGCATACTGAGGTTGTGCGTCTGCTGGTTGATTCCGGCGCGGACGTTAATCTGCCGGATAAAGACGGAGTCACCCCGCTGGCGCATGCCAAAAACAGGGGGTTTAGCGATATTATTAAGATATTGGAAAATTCAGGGGCAAGGGGGTAAAATTTTGTGATATTGCGCCAAACACAGTGTTTCCGCTTGCTATTGTCCGCCGGTTATGATACTCTATGTTCATGAATGAATTGCGGGCGCATATTGTTGTTGACCCTGAAATACGGTTTGGCAAACCCTGTATAAAAGGAACGCGAATAACCGTTGGAGACATTCTGCAATGGCTTTCAGGAGGGATGACTGAGCAGGAGATAACAGCAGATTATCCCGAATTACAGAAAATTCACATCAGGGCGGCGCTTGCCTTTGCGGCAGAACGGGATGCAATGACCAAAGTGGTTGCCCATGAAACTGTTGCTTGACGCAAATATTTCGTGGCGTTTAACGGCTGTATTGTCAGAACATTTTGGTGAATGCGTTCATGTAAACAAGACAGAGCTTTCCAAACCGGCAAAAGATACAGAAATATGGAATTATGCCGCTACCAATGGATATACCATTATTACCCAGGATTCAGATTTTTTGAATTTATTTGAAACAAAAGGATTTCCACCCAAAGTAGTTCTGTTGCGGGTAGGAAATATAGATAGAAAAACAGCGGAGAAAATATTGTTACAGGCACAATCATCTATCGTTGATTTAGAAAATAATGATTACGGGTTACTGGAGATCATATAAAGCGGATGCCTGCGGCGTTTCCCGTACCTCTGTGTTACCAAAATATCAAGATAACTTGCTTTGTATTGCTTCAATTATAACTTCTTTGTCCCCGCCCTACTCTCCCGCGTGTTTAATGCCTAAAATCTCAAGTTCTTTTTCGTTTAATCCTACGCCGCGCAGCATGAGCCGGTTTCCTTTCAGGCCGTCAATTGAGTTGATGCCCATGCCGCCCATCATTTCTTTTATTTCGTGCTGCCACGCGGTCAGCAGATTGATGAGGCGCTTGTATCCGATGTCGGGATTCAGCCGCTTGACCAGTTCGGGAACCTGCGTGGCGATGCCCCAGTTGCATTTGCCGCCGTGGCAGCTTCTGCACAGATGACAACCGAGCGCAATCAGCGCGGCGGTGGCGATGTATACGCAGTCCGCGCCGAGCGCGACGGCTTTTACAATGTCGGCGCTGGAACGGATACTGCCGCCTACAACGATTGATACATTATCGCGGATTCCCTCGTCACGCAGGCGCTTGTCAACGCCGGCAAGGGCAAGCTCTATGGGGATGCCGACATGGTCGCGTATGCGCGTCGGCGCGGCGCCCGTTCCGCCGCGAAAGCCGTCAATGGCGATAATGTCGGCGCCGCTTCTGGCAATGCCGCTCGCAATCGCGGTAACGTTATGAACCGCGGCTATTTTAACAATGACCGGCTTCTGATAATTCGTCGCCTCTTTCAGGGAGAAAACAAGCTGGCGTAAATCTTCAATCGAATATATGTCGTGGTGCGGCGCGGGAGAAATCGCGTCGCTGCCTTCGGGGATCATTCTGGTGCGGGAAATGTCGCCGACTATTTTCGTTCCCGGCAGATGTCCTCCGATGCCGGGCTTTGCCCCCTGCCCCATCTTGATCTCAACCGCCGCGCCTGAGTTCAGGTATTTGGGATGAACGCCGAAACGTCCCGACGCGACCTGTACGATGGTGTTTTTGCCGTATCTATAAAAGTCCTCATGCAGGCCGCCCTCGCCGGTGTTGTACAGAATGCCCAGTTCCTCGGCGGCGCGCGCCAGGCTTTCGTGCGCGTTGTAGCTGATGGAACCATAGCTCATGGCCGAGAACATCACCGGCATAGCCAGGTGCAGCTGCGGCGGCAGATTATTGATAATCCGGCCGCTGCTGTCGCGCTCTATGGTCTTCGGTTTCGCGCCGAGAGATACCCTTGTTTCCATTGGTTCGCGCAAGGGGTCTATGGACGGGTTGGTAACCTGTGAGGCGTTCAGGAGTATTTGGTCAAAGTATACCGGATAATTTTCAGGGTTACCCATGCTTGACAACAGCACGCCGCCTGAGTCCGCCTGCTTGTAAATTTCATCAATGGTCTTGCCGTTCCAGTTTATATTTTGTTTGTAGGTGTTGCCGCTTTTTACAATCTTGAGGGCGCGGGTGGGACAAAGCGAAACACAGCGGTGGCAGTTCACGCACTTCGCGTCGTCGCATAACATTTTATCCATCTCGGCGACATATTCGTGCGCTTTGTTGGCGCACTGGCGTTCACAGGCGCGGCAGGTGATGCACCGGTCGTAATTTCTCAAAATCTCATATTCGGGGTATAACAAATTTATTGCCATTACGCTTCACCTCTGTTCATATTGATGATTACCGGCTGACCGCCTCTGGGGGCCCACACGGTATCAAGATTCGGTTCAATAATGCGAATAGCCGCTTCTTCGCTGGAGACATAAACCAGTTCACCCTTTTCCCCAACCACCATGCTCCGCAGTTTGAGCCTGTCATTTAAAGCCATGAGCCCGCCGTCAAAACCTACCAGGATTGAGAACGGGCCGGTTATAAGCTGCTCGCTGAACATTACGCGCAAAAATTCATGCGTCTCCCGCTCATCCGGCGGCTGCCCCTCTATGGTCTGCCAAAACGAAGCCGCGATGACCGAAGCGATTTCATCAAAAGAAAGCTTCTGTTTTCTGTGCAGGTAATCTATAATATAGGTAATGACTTCGGTATCGGTCTGGAGCGTGCATTTGTAGCCGTACATTTCAATAGCGCGCCGGTTGGTATCGTAAGAAGATATTTCGCCGTTATGCACCACAGAATAATCAAGCAGTGAAAAGGGATGGGCGCCGCCCCACCAGCCCGGCGTATTGGTCGGGTAACGCCCGTGCGCCGTAAAACACCAGCCTTCATATTCCTCAAGCTTGTAAAACCGCCCGACATCCTCGGGGAATCCGACCGCCTTGAACACGCCCATGTTTTTCCCGCTGGAAAACACATACGCGCCGTCAATCCTGGTGTTGACGCGGAACACGCATTTGGCGGTAAATTCCCGCTCGTCAAGCTGGCTGTCGGCAAGCTTTGTCGGCAGCGGAAGAACAAAGTAACGCCAGATCAACGGCTCATCGGTAATTTCCTTTACTTTTCTGGTGGGTATTTTGGAAAGGTTGATAATATCAAAGTGCTCTTCCAGAAAGGCCTCGCACTCTTTTTTCGCGGACACTGAATCGTAAAATAAATGCAAAGCGTAATAATCTTTATATTCAGGGTATATTCCGTACGCGGCAAAACCGCCGCCCAAACCGTTTGAGCGGTCATGCATGACGGAGATGGACTTTATGATTGCCTCGCCGCTCATGCGCCGTCCTGACTTGTCAATAATCCCCGATATGGCGCAGCCGGATGGTATCCGCACTTGCCCTTCATACTGCATACAACAAAACCTCCGAAAAAAAACGTTCACCACATGATATGCGCGGACTTCCGCATCATCTGATGAACGCCCTTGTTCAACGTAAATAAAGGGTATAATATGCTGAAACGATTGTCAAGCGGACTGACATAACATCGTAAACTCAGGAAAACAAAACCACGGAGTTTTGGTACGATTTTTTTTATTCCTCCGTGTAACTCCGTGTCCTCCGTGGTAAAAATTCTTCTCGATTAACACGCGCAGTCACTGACGCCCTAATGCGAGAATTTCAGGGTAAACTCAAGTTCCCATTTTTCGCCCGGTTCAAGAGATACGGGAAAAAGCGGCATAACACACAATGTCTGGTAAAGTTCGGCTCCGGTCGCCTCATCGGGAATGTACACCGGCACAATCTTACCGTCAAAAGAACGGTTCGCCGCCAGGCTAATCTGAACCTCGTTTTTTATATCATGGATTTTCAGGCTGTCTACGGCGCGTAACAGCGGCTGCGCGAGGGCGGTATCCGTCTGGACGGATTTACAGACAAAAAAGCGGGTAAACGCCTCTCCTTCGCCGGGAAGAGCGAGATCTATCTCCGGGGCAAACTGAAAAGTTTCCTTTACGGTTCCGCGGTTGGTAAAAATGTACCCCGCGCATACGGCGTCTTTTTTAAGCGAATAGGTCTTTTCAATTTCAATATCCTTAAAGGAAGGCATTGTCTTCGGGGAACGCGGCGTTTTTGAAGGAAGCGGCGCCTTTTCCAGCGGCGACGGGCGCAGTACCAGCCGGAGTTTCCGGCGAACCTTGTCCAGCTCGACAGGCTCATAGGATTCGCCTGAACAGAGCCGCGCCCCGTCAATGGCCCCGTATTTAAGGTTTTCAACCTTCAGCGCGGGAGGCAGCAGACGGTCGGCAAAGGCAAATCTGCCGCCTGAGGTATCCAGATAGTTCCAGGTTTTGGGCAGATAGTCCAGTTCAAAAATTCCGCCGCCGGTTGATTGCACATAACAGTTGATCCTCGTGTCCTGAAAAAGCCACTCCGGCGCGCCGTCCATGTTAAAGTCAAACGGCACAAGAGAGGAGACAAATTTACTTTTTTCCCTGCTTACCTGCTCCGCCCCCAAAAGGGCGCTGTAGGCCGCGTTTCGCAATGAATGGTTGTGCAGCCCCCGCGCGCCGGTAAAACGGAAAAGGTCGCCGCTCTGGGCCTTCCAGAGTTCCTCATGGGCGGAGAGCTTGCGGGATTTATCGCCCCTCAGTTGATTTATCAATACATTGGTAAAAACCATTTTCGCGTGAATCCCGCCGGCTTCAGGATGCGTGATGGTAAAGCGGCGCGGCGGCGTTCCGTCGGCGGTATCCGAAGAATCGGGGATATACAGTTTTTGCAGGCCATTGAGGCTCCTGCTCAGTCTGCCGGGCATTACCGTTTCGGCATAACTTTCACAGCGGGAGATTTCTTCAAAAAAACGGCCCCACGCGTTTTCCGCGGATTCATTTTTACCAACGCTGATTCTTGAGGGAAACAGCGCGGCAACAGGCTCTGTTTTTTCCGGGCGCCGTTTGCCGCAATTTTCCAGCAGTTCCGACAGCAGCGCGGAAACGCCTTTACCGGCAAGCGCCGCTTCCGGCGATTGCAGGACGGGAAATACGGTGAGCAGTTTTCCCTGGTCCTCGCAAATGCAGGGGGTATATTCGTTCCCGCCGGCAAGGGCAAACTGCCGTTCTCCCAGAAAGGTAAAACCCATGCCGCAGGCGGACAGGGGGCTTACCAGGCCCTGTTCCCAGGCAAAGCCCGGCAGCCAGCAGCCCTGGGGCCGCTTGCCGAACTGTTTGCGGAGGTAGGTGGTTAAGCGTTCTATCTGCCCGATTTTGTCCTGCAGGGGAATAATGGGCAGCATAGGCTCATAAAATCCCCCGCCCAGCATCTCAACCTGTTTACGCGCCACCATGTCTTCAATCAGCATGAGCAGTTCCGGGTGGGAACGCTCAACCCAGTGCAGCAGCACTCCCGAATAGTGAAGCGCCGCCTGTACCTGCGGATATTTATACAAGCCGGAAACAAAAGGCCGCAGCAGGCCGGTATACACCTTTTCAAATTCGGATGTTTCAGCGCCGTAGGGTACATGGGCGTGCGATCCCAACACCAGACTGATCTTTGCGGCCGTCATGCTCATTGAACTCCCAAAACCCTGAAAAGCATCAGCGCTCCGGACGCAAATACCAGTGAAAGCAAACCCATGGCAATAAGGGCGAGCGGGCCGCCCCTCAGCCTGAGGGGAACCGCTTCCATTTCCGCGCGCCGGCGAATTTCATCTACCACGACAATGACCAGCGCCGTACTGCAGGAAAAAACCAGGGAAAGTACGAGCGCCTCGTAGAGGCTGCCCGCGACATTGAGCGTTATAAACAGGGCCGCGCCCGCAAGCGCGCTGCCGGTTAAGCTGTCGCCAAAAAGAATCGCCCCTTCCTGCTCCATGTTTTTTTTCAATATAAAACGGTTGACCATACATTCAAAAATCGAAAAAACCAGGGAGCTTACCGGAAAAAGCATGAGATACTCCAGAAGCCCCAGGAACAACACCGAACGGATAAATGAAAAAATCAACCAGAGAAATATGACGGTGACAAACAGAACTCCTGAACCCGCCAGCAGCCTCTCCCTGCCGATGCTTTCATCAAAGGCTATTCCCTTCAGCCCCAGACCGAACTGCAGAATCAGATTCATGGACAGTCCGGAAAAAACCGCCATCATCACCAGCCAGGTTATGCTAGAAATCATTGCGGCCCTCCCGCAGCCCGCTGCGTATTGAAGTACCCGTACAGCCCCAGAAAATAACCCAAAAGAAGCAATGCCCCGGCGGAACTGGCTATCAGGCGGACAGGAAGAAATGGTTCTGTTTTGAAGGAGAACAGCAGGACGGTACCCTGCGCCCCGCCGGGCAGGGAAAGCGACAAGAAACCAAACGGTTCCCGGATAAGGGCAAAGATAACAATCAGCGCCCCCAGAATCAGGGCTTCGGAACAGGAGGCGGCAAGGACATCCTCAAGGAGATGGGTTTCCGACCGCTTAAAAATTCCCGATACCATACAGAAAAGGGGAATAAGGGAAATGACAAAAAATGACTCTATGGCGCATAACGGGGAAAGCATCCAGAGCAACAAGAGATAGATTCCGGCAAAAAACGAGGTAAGAAAGGCAAGCAGCACCGCTCTTCCCTGCCGGGGGAAAGCCCGCGCGCCGACATGGGCGGCCAGCGATGAAAAACAGTACACCCACACCAGCGCGCCGGCGGCGGTTATGGCGTGGGCAAGACGATCCGAAGCCATGATCAGCAGCGCGGCGCCCGAAAGACAAGTCAATGAAGCGGTATCGCTGTGAAAGATACGGTATTGCACCGGATTGCTCATCCTTCCCTCCTTCCCGGTTTTGCGGCAATAATAACCGCCGCGGCGGATTCTATGCGGCGAATATACACCTGCATCAGACCCTGGGGAATCTGGTCCATTACCTGCCGCGCATGATTACCCAGCGGAGTTATTTCAATAATTTTTCCCTGTTCGGAAATTTCCACGCCGCAGGGAACAAGAATGCCTTCCCGCATAATGGCAAACACAAAAAAAAGAGAACCGGATTCATAGAGGCGGTACCAGCAGCCCAGAGGAGCCGGCCCGGCGGCGGGACGGACCACGGGGGAGGCAAGACGCCGAGGATCATTCATTGAAATCAATACTTTATTGGCCGCGCGCATCAGGCAATCAGCGCGGAAGGGAAAAGTCAAAGACCACAGCAGCGCGGCAATGAGTATCAGCGCGGCAATCCAGCCCGCAAAAACCACCTTGTCCTTCAGCGCCGAAGTTGTTTCTTTCATCTAACGCCCTCCCCTGGAGATGGTATTTCCCGCGGAAGCGGCGCTGCCTGCGGAAGCGGCGCTGCCTGCGGGAGCGGTTTTTTCTTTGGAAAGATTTTTTTCCGCGGAAACGGTGTCTTCTATGGGAACAGCGCTTCCCATGGAAACGGCGCCTCCGGAAGCGGCCCCCCCTGCCGGATTCAGCGAATAAAACACGCGGCGTTCCAGACTGCACAAAAACGGGGTAAGGGCGTTAACCAGGGCGACGGCAAAAAAACAGCCGTAAAACGCGGAGGCAAAAACCCGAAAGGCCATACTTAGAATGGCGGCAAGGATCACTAAAATAATACTGCCCGGCGCCGACTTCGCCCCGCTGGACGGGTCAACAACCAGGATAAACGCCGCCACCAACGTGCCGCCGGACAGGAAGGCAAGAATAACATCGCCATTCCACCAGGCGTTACTGTCTCCCGCCATCCGAATCAGAAAACCAAAAACCGCAAGGTATAAAACGGAAAGCCATGAACGGCTTATCTCAAAAGCGGCAATAACGGCAACCGCGAAAACCAGCGTCAGCACGGCGCGGTCGGCAATGATTCCCGGCGATTGCGCCGAAAAAAGATCGATGTAACCCGCGGGCAATTCCACGCCAAAAAACGTAAACATAACCCTGTTGAGAAAACCCCTGATAACCTGATCCGTCGCGCTGGCCGTCTGCGGCAAATACTCCGCCGATCCGTCAAGCGCCGAGGCAAAAGCCTGCGGCCAGGAAAAACGAATAAAAAGCCAGCCGCCCAGAGCGGGATTCATCCAGTTTGAACCCAGGCCGCCAAAACTGTGTTTTACCACCACCATCGCAAACGCCGCGCCCAGCGCCGCGTACACAGGGTGTATATAGTTGGGCAGCAGCAGGGTAAGCACCAGGGCCGACGCGGCGGCGCTCCCGTCCTGAATCTTTCCCAAACCGTGTACCGTGCTGGTCATTAACAATTCGGTCAGAACGGCGGAAACAAGGGCGGCAATAGCGACGGCCATCGACGCGCCGGCGTCCCCAATGGCGGATTGTACCACGGCCAGAAACGCGCAGCTAAACACCAGCCACATACGGACGGCAGTGGGACGCGCAAGATTAACCTGGGTGTTTAATTTGAGGGTTTTCCGGTCAGTCATGCGGTTCCCCCCGGAATCTTTCCCATTATCACATCGGAAAGCGGCAGGTGCGAGGGGCACACCAGTTCGCAACAGCCGCAGCCGTGACATTCTTCCGCGTCGGGACTGCGGACAGAACGCAAAACCATTATCCGCTTGTATAACTCTTCGGGATCAAGCCCCACCGGGCATACGCTTCTGCATTCCCCGCAGGAAATACAGTCCCGCCTCAGGCCGTCCCCGGTCTGGGCCTTGAGCATGGCAAAAACAGCGTAACTGGTTTTGGTTACCGGCTCGTCAAGATTCAAAACCGGTTTCCCGCACAGGGGCGAGCCGGTGGCAACGCGGTACGGAATATCAACAAAGCCCCCGCATTCCTCAAAAAGATCGCCGATTCGTTTGCCGATGCGGACCCGCATCACCTGGGGCTTGCGTACCGCCGAGCCGCCGACCGCTACATAACGGTCAAGAATCGGGCGGTGGTATTTTACCGCGTCATGAACAGCCGCGAGGGTCGCCGGCCCCAGTATCAAAAAGGATCCTAAATGAACGTCTTCTTTTTTTTCATAATTCCGCAGCGCCAGTTCCAGTTCCCGGCGGTTTCGCTGCGGGTACCTTGAACCGGTAAAAACAACGGATGACGGAATATCATACTGCGCCGCCTCAGCAAGCAGGGCTTCTCCCATCTCTTTTTCCTTATATGAAACCGCAAAAATAATCCGTCCTATCCTCGCGCCGCTGCGGGCGATAATATAACCGCCTTCCACAACCGCCTGGCGCCGTTCCTTGCATACAACATAATCGGCGGCAAGCCAGGGGTCGTCAAACACACAACGGACTACCAGCGTGTGCGCGGTTCCCGTATTGCCAAGTTCCGTAAGCATACCGGCAACCGGCCTGCCGGAACCTTCCATTTCGACAATACCGTAATCGGTAAGGGTCTGCAGTAATTCCTTATGGTTTATGCTGCCGCGGAAAAAGTTCTCTTCCTTTCTGCCCAGGCACTTAAAAGCGCCTTCCATACGAACAACCAGCGCTTCATGGGGCCGGCCCTCATGGTCTTTCCATTCAACGCCGCGGACAACTTTACCCGGTACGGCGGCATGGATATTCGCCGCGTCGGGGTTTTGCCCCTTGCCAATGAGCATTCCCTCCCTGACAAAGTCCCCTACCGACACCAGGGCGTCGGCGGTCCCTCCCGGATATTGGGTCAGGGGCATCACCGAAAAGGCGGGCAGAAAAGCTACCACGCTGGCATCTCTGGATGGAACGGTAGGGTCATCAAAAGAAATCCCGCCCCGCGGGAATGAATATACTTTCATGAATCAGACTATAAAATACCGGAATATGCCGTATTAATCAAGCTACCCCGCCGCCCGCCCTTTGCCTGAGGGCTGTTTTTGTATATAATTATCTTATGGGGGATTTATCCGCCGGGATCCGGCGGCTGTTCTACAAATTAGGTTTCTTTGCCAAGACCTTAAAAGCGGTAAATTCTTTTATCAAGCGCTGGAATGTTTCGGCGCGGATTCTGGTGATGCAGATTCTTTTTACCTTTGTACAGGCTATGGGCATCTCCAGCCTGCTTGCCCTGGGAATCGGGGCGGCGGTCAATGTTATCGGCCTTCCCTTTCTGGAGCGGATTTCCCAGCAGCAGCTTATTTATTCCGTACTGATTGTCATTATAACCAGGGAATTGGGGCCGCTGTTGACGGCGTTCATTGTCATCGCCCGCTCGGCCACCGCCATTGCCACCGAAATTGCCGGTATGGTCATCAGCCATGAGATCGAGGCGTATATATCCGTCGGCGTAGACCCCATAGAGCATTTGGCCGTTCCCCGTTTCCTCGGCGTGACCATATCCATGGTGCTGTTGAACATCTACTTTTCCGTATTCGGGCTTGCCGGTTCCTATGTGGTCGCGCGGATATTTAACGATCTGCCCGCCGAATTTTATTTCAGCAATTTGCTGGAAAATTTAACTATCCAGGATATATTTATTTCGGTAGTCAAAAGCACCGCTTTTGGGATTATTATTTCCATTGGGGCCTTAACCGAGGGCCTGAATGTGGAACGGGCCAGGACTGAGGTTCCTATCGCGGGATTGCGGGCGGTCAGTAACGCCTTTGCCGCGTGTATAGTGGTGGATATTATCCTCTCGGCCATGTATTATATAGCATTGGCGTAACGGTACGAGAGGCTGTAATGTCATACATCGTTGAACTGAGAGATGTTTCCTTCTGGGCGCAGGGCAGGAGGCGCGTCCGTGACTTTTCATTCAATTTTGAGGAGGGGAAAACTACCGCCCTGATAGGGCCTTCCGGAAGCGGCAAAAGTACGGTGCTGAAACTTGCCGCCGGGCTGGTTACCCCCGATAACGGCGAAGTGCTGTTCAGGGGCAGGGATATTGCCCGTATGGGCCGGCAGGAAAACATTTTGTTCAGGCGGGAAGCCGCGGTGGTTTTTCAGGATTCCGCCCTGTGGGAGAATCAGAGTCTGTTTCAGATTTTGGAACTCCCCCTGCGTATGCATTTTCCGGCGATGTCAAAAGCCGATCGGGAAGAAAGGATTGAATCAGTGGTGACTGCAGTTGGTTACAAAAAAGACCTGGGAATACGGCCCGCCGGGCTTTCCATGGGAGAACAGAAACTCCTTGGCTTTGCGCGGGCTTTGATGTGCCAGCCGCAGCTGCTCTATCTGGACGAATGGACCGAATCCCTGGATAATAACGCCGCGCAGCGGCTCATTGACATGGTCAGGAATCTGAAAAAGAAAGGCGTTTCGATAATTCTGGTCAGCCATGATATACAAATAATCCGCGATCTGGCTGACATTGTGGTCATGATTCTGGGCGGGCAGGTATTTCTGCGTCTTACCAAAGAACAGATTGACGGCGATGAAGACCTGGGCCGCTACATTGAAAGAGGTATGGCCACATGAAATTTTCCATTCGTTTTGCCGACCAGATTGTGGGGGCGCTCATTATATTGGCAATGGTCATACTGGTCTTTGTCATCTTCATGCTGGGTTCAAATCAGCGCTGGTTTTCCCGCGACTATAATTTCAAAACCTATTTCCCGACGGCATCGGGCCTGAGCAAGAATATGCCGGTCCAGTACAAGGGTTTTACCATTGGACGCGTCAAATCGTTTGAGCTGGCGGGGGATCAGGTTGAAGTGCGTTTTACCATTTTTGACACCTACATTGACCGGGTAAAATACGGGTCTCTTATTGATATTCTGGTCAGTCCCATCGGCGGCCTGGGAGGAAATCAGTTCATGTTTTTTCCGGGCATGGGAAAAGAGCTTGTCCCTGAAGGCGAGACCATTCCCGCGGTCAATTCAGCGGAAGGAAAGCGGCTGCTGGCGCTGGGGCTTGCGGTACATTCTGACCGTGACGACAGCGTCAACAATATTATGAACAGCGTGGGAACTTTGCTGGGAACCTTAAATGTCCTTCTGGGAGATATGCAGGAGGCGTTTGAGGGAACCGAGAGAACCAGTCTGGGGCGGACGATGGGAGGACTGGAACAGGCCGCGTCCGGTCTTCAGGACATGGCCCAGAAACTCCCCAACGATATTGAAGGCAGCATTAACCGGATCATGGTGCAGATTGAGCCTCTCCTGATCAACCTGCGCCAGGTATCCAACAAAATTGCCGATCCCGGCGGTTCAATAGCGTCAATTCTTGACGCCGACGGCGATGTGTACAAAGACCTCGCCAAATCGCTTGACGCGCTTTCCGGCACTTTACGGAATGTGGAAAAAACTTCCGAAGTTCTGCCGTCTCAGGCTCCCCAGCTTGCGGCGATGATTGCCGAACTGCGCGGACTTATCACCACAATGCAGGATGTGGGAACCGCCGCCAAAAACAACCCGCTGCTCAAAGGGGGAATACCGGAAAAGAAAGAATCAAACACCGGCGGCGCTAACACCAGAGACATGGAGTTTTAGCAATGATGAAAACCATGAGCATTTATAAGCATTTTAACCACGGAGCACCCGGAGCTATCCAAGAAACAAGAATTAACCACGGAGGACACGGAGTTACACGGAGTTTTGATATGAAGATCTTCTCTTCCTCCGTGAAACTCCGTGTCCTCCGTGGTTATATTCCTCTTCTATTAGCGTTACTTCTAACCCCCGCCTGCTCCACACAGCCCAAAAAAACCGGTGATATGTACAACATACGTACACAAGCGGAAGTGCAGCTTGATTTGGGCAACAAACAGGCGGATCGGGGCAGCCTTGAGACCGCTCTGATTCTGCTGACCGACGCGGTGCGGCTTGCCATCGCCGCCGATGATTCGGGCCTGCGGATTCGCACCCGGCTTTCCCACAGTAACGTACTTTTCTCGCTGGGCCGCCGGGAGGAAGCCGAGGCGGGCTGGAATGAAGCCCTGGCCGAAGCGGAACGGACGGGAAACGCTGAATGGGCCGCAACGTGCCGTGTGTATATCGGGCGGGGAAAACTGCTGTCCCCGGACGGAAAAACCGCCGCCGAATCCGTGCGGGATGAGGTACAGCAGGCTTTGGGCCTGATCAAGTCAGACCGCTTCTCCCTGGCCTTTGCGTGGACGGTACTGGGCCTCGCGGAAAAAGAACTGGGCCATTATGCCGACGCGGAAGCCGCGGTCCGGCGCGGCCTGGAAATTCACGAAAAAGACCTCTTTTTTGAACTGGCGGCTTATGACTGGTATTCGATTGCCTCATTTCGTTCCCTTTCCGGCGATTACCGGGGGGCGCTGCAGGCCCTGGAAAAAGCCATTGCCTTTGACCGCCGCACTGAAAATTCCTGGGGACTGGCAAGCGATTGGCGGGCTTTGGGTGATGTATGCCGCAAAATGGGCGATTCTGAGGCCTCCCGTCTCGCGTACCTGCGCGCCGCGGAGATATTCCGCGCCCTGGGAAACGAAGACGCCGCGGCGCAAACGCTCTCCCGCCTTGAAAACCGTTAATTTCGAATAAAAACTGCCCGATAAATAAATAATGCGTTTCGTGCGGTATATGCTCGTTCCCTGGACGGCAGTTGCGGTTTATGCTTTCTTTTCATTTTTCCTGGGGCAAAACGGCCTCTATGCGCGGAAACACCTTGAAGCGGAACGGTTCAGGCTTGTGGAAGGCCAAAAAAACCTGGAAAACATCAAGAAAGATTTCCTCAAAACCAGAAATAACCTTATAAGCGATCGGGATACGCTGTCGGTATACACGCGCCAGCTTGGTTATGGCAGGGGAGAAGAAAAATTCATCCGCATTAAAGGGCTGAATGTGGCGGTAAGCGCCGACACCCCCGCCGGAAAGGTTCTTTACGCCGCCGCGCCGGACTTTATTTCCGACACAACCATTAAAATCATATCCGTATTCTTTGGTCTCGCGGTACTGATATTTTTCATCATTAAAGACATGATTCTATCCGAGTAACCGGACAATTTTCAGCTTAAAAGACAAAAAAAAGAACACAACCACGGAGTTTTGATACGAATCTTCTTCTTCCTCCGTGTAACTCCGTGTCCTCCGTGGTTAAATTCTTAGGAATTGCGTTATTGAGCATTTCCCGGCTTTACAAAAGCCTACCTTGACAAAAACCGGGTATTCAGTGCATCGTTATAGAATGCTTGATGACACTTTGGGTAAGACATCCTCGTTCAAGGCGATTTTTGAGAACATGATTTTTTTATCCACGCTGTTAAGCCTGTGCAGCGCCCAGGTTTTGAAAGGGGTAATCTATATTCTCAACGGCCGCAGGAGAAAAAAACGGGAATTGGTGGGGGTAGTCGTTTGGCGTACCGGGGGAATGCCGTCCAGCCACGCGGCGGTGGTGAGTTCCCTGTGTACTTCCATTGCCTTCAAAGAAGGTATAGCGTCAAACTTGTTTGTTTTTTCGTTTTGGTTTGCCCTCGTGGTGTTACGTGACGCTATGGGAGTCAGACTTTCAACAGGCCTGTTGGCAAAGGGGCTGAATCATCTGGGGAAACAGGTATCTGAAAAAACAGAACTTGATTTCCATCCTGTTAAGGAAATTCAGGGGCATACGCCCATCGAAGTGGTGATCGGGGGTTTACTGGGGATTTTTATCGCCGCCGGTCTCCATCTGTTCTAATGACAACAATCTCCGGAAAGACCCATGTCTTTTGCCCGTTCCCTGCCTGTCTTTATTTCTGTCTTTATTTCCGCGGGATTGGGATTACTGGCGGTGTTGATGCCGGCGGCGGGGACGCGGAGTTTTTACGCGACGCTCGTGTGCAGCAAGGCCGTTCCCGACCGGGAAATACGGGAGCGTCTTGAAAATCAGGGTTTTACCGGCCTGGTTTCGGAATCGGGACAGTGGGTTCTGCTGGATTGTTTCGGAAGCACCGAACAGATTCCGCTGGATCAGTACCAGGCGCGCATTCTTCCCATTGATCCCCGTAATGACGGTTACGCGGAAAAACTCCGTTCCCTGTTTGTAAAGGATGACAAGCGGTTTATCTACATTCCCCTGGGTTCCCTGAATCCGGCGCAGGGGGAAAAAATCGAACAAAGGCTTGCGTCCGCTTTGGGGGATATTCCCTATTCTTTTGAATCTGTCCGGCGCGCCGCGGCGGATCGTCCGGTGCTTTTGTTCTTTATCCTGTTTTTCCTTGCCGTCGTCGCCTTTTTTACCGTCCGCCCCCTGCGCCGGGCTTTGCGGCCCCACGCGGTCAGCCTGCTTCCCTGTCTGCCGGCGCTTGCCCCGCTGGCGCCGGGAGGCGCGGCCGGATTTGCCCTGGCAAGCCTGCTTGCCGGCTGCGCGGTCATAATCGCCGGCCCCTGTCTTGAGCGGTTTACCATGCCGCAGCGCCGGGGATTGCCGCCGCTCCTCTGCT
>Ga0268262_10001487_pt1 | contig 28919 bp, 15 predicted proteins | sample TergutNc150P3_FD_190354 | JGI IMG/M metagenome (GOLD analysis project Ga0268262, IMG submission 190354) | Nasutitermes corniger P3 segment gut microbial community from laboratory colony in Florida, USA - Nc150 P3 (SPAdes) (version 2) | ecosystem: Host-associated > Arthropoda: Insects >... | reverse complement strand
AAGCGGAATTTTTCTCCGGAGATCTTGAAAAAGCGGAAAAAACCTGCCGCAGGCTGTTGAAAATTCAACCTTCATTTTATGAAGGGAAATTATACCTTGCAAAAATACTCCGCGAAAAGGGCGATTCCGTCATGGCAATACAGGTAACAGAATCGCTGTTAGCTGACTATCCACAGGACATTCGCGCTCTGCGGTTTGCCGCGGAACTTGCGGGAGAAACAAAAAAATACGATGAGGCGGCGATTTTTCTGGACAAGGCCGTAGAACTTTCCGCGGAAAGTGCCCTTGTTTTACTGGACAGGGCAAGACTGCGCTGGGTCGCCGGCAAAGGACAGGAAGCGCTGGAAGATTTAAGCCGCGCAAAAGCAATGCTCCCGTGGGATACTCCGCTGTTACGCTCAATTAATAATCTTGAAAGAACTATAAAGGAGGTTATGTGATGAAAATTTTTTTTCCTAAACTTTTTGTATTTTTATTTCTGCTGGTTTTACTTTCCTGTGAAGCGCTGCCTGTCAATTATTCATCCGGCCAATCGTGGCTTACTTCTTCTGTAAATTCCAATAAAAAGGATAAATCCTGGACAACTTTGACAATTTTGTCCGTGTATGTTGACAGAAACGGCGGCTGGGATTCTGTCGAAAAAGAAGCCGCCGCGCTTGCTCCTCTTTATTTTTGGGACAGAGGATGCAGGGTTGTAGCCACCGAAAAAACACCTTCCTACGCGGCGCAGATTCAGATAAGGGAGAGGGATTTTAATCTTGGCTGGAAAACAAAAAAGTCACTTGCCGTGGAAGTGCACATTTGGGAATACGAAGACGCTCCGAAAAACAATGAGTCTGTTCTTGAGCATAAACTTCCTGCGGCTGTCGGGCGGATTGTCGCAATCGGAAACAAAAGTTTTTCTTCATCCGGCACTACAGGCCGTCTTCTTTCAAAAGCAATTAATAAAGCTGTAAAAAAACTTACCGTTTATGAAAGGAGAAAAAATGCGTAACGTAACTGAAAAACTTTTTTGTTTACGTCTCTGCGTTTTCATCGCCGCATATTTATGCGCCTCATTTGTATTTGCTAATGACAACAGTCATGATTCATTGACTTTTGCGCAGGCGGCTGACTTGGCTCTCGCTTCATCCGCCGATCTCAGGCAGGCGCGGACATCTTTTTTTCTGCGGGAAGGAATGTGGAAATGGGGCTTGCGCTCCTATTTTCCGCAAATAAACCTGAGTATGTCAGAGAACGACCGTTTGCAGGAAATAGGAGCGGACTCGTTTTTAAAAAATTACAGCGTCAGCCTTGAACAGCTCTTGTGGGACGGCGGCAGAACTTCAATGTCCAGAAAACTTGAACGGCTGGAACTTAATCTTTTATCCGGCGGATTGAACAGGATGGCTCTGGAAATTGTAGATCAGACATTGTCCGCGTACCGGAATGTATTGTCGTCAAGGGCGATACTGGAAATCAGAAATGCGTCGCTTGTTGTGCTGGAAGAACAGCGGCGAATTTTAAATGAAGAAGTATTGCTTGGTCTTGCGTTACCTGTCGATCTTGCCGGAGCGGACATTAATCTTTCTTCCGCAAAACTCGATATTATTTCGCTCCAAATTGATTTAGCCGAAACGGAAAGGCAGTTTGCGGAAATCCTTGGCCTCCGGTCTCTGCCTGTCCTGTCAGAAAAAGTTGATATAAATCGCTCAATTATTCTGCCGTCGTCCGCCGCCGCCGGAACTCTGGCAAGGGAACGCAATCCCGATTTGGTCGACGCGCGTTTTTCAATAACAAAAAAACAGGAGGAGGTAAAATACGCGTCTAATTCCTGGATACCCAGTTTAAAATTAACCGGCAATTTCGGGCTTACGGGACAGAATTATCCGCTAACGCGCTTTAACTGGTCACTGGGGATAAACGTTGATTTTTCGAGTCCATGGTTTCAAAACCGCGCGAGCGCGCAGGCTGGGTTGGAGTTTCCTCACGACAGAACTGCCCTAGTTCAAAATAATTTAAGTTTATTGCCAGATCCCGCTTCCGCTTTTGGAATTAAACAGGCGCAGCTTGCCCTTTCCCTTGAGCGGGAAAAATACAACAGCCTTTTTGAACGGATCGGGCGTGTTGCAGCTAACGCTGTTGAAAAATGCGTTCTTGCCGAACAAAAACGGGTTTTGTCGATTGAAGCGGAAAGATTAGGAGCCGAACGATGCCGCATTGAAGAAATAAGGCTGGAACTGGGGCAAATTACAAGGCTTGAACTGATGCAAATATTGATCGAACAAACTCAAAAGGAAATTTCCGTGGTACAAGCCGCGGTTTCCCTGCTGGAAGCGGAACGCGAGCTGGAGAGGTTTCTTGATTTAAGGCCGGGAGAACTTGCGATGTTCGCGGCTTCCACGGGCACATCATCACAAAGGAGGGATTTATGATCCGTAAAATGCTTGTAATTATTCAGATAACGGCGGTCTTTTGCTTTGCCTGCGCAAAACAGCCAATAGGCATGGAAACAAAAAAAGTAAGAGGCGCTGCCGCCGCAGTCCGCGAGGTACCGGAAGAAACTTCCGGTTTTGGCAGTTTGTCGTTTCTTACTAAAGTAGACATTACCGCTCCTCAGGAGGCTGTTATAAAAAAACTCTGTTTCCGCGAAGGGGATTCTGTAAGGCAGGGTGAAATTGTACTGCTTCTGGAAAATCCTCAAATTAACCTTGCGGTTGAACGGGCGGAAAATAATTATTCACAGGCTCTTGCGGCCTGTAATTTGACAAATTCAAGATTTATTGAGGGAATATTTAGCGCGGAAGCGCAGCTTCTTGCTCTGGAAAAAGCCGAAGCGGAAATTTCCGTGGCGAAACGAAGGTGGGAAGAAAATAAACGAAAGCACCAAAATCAGGAAACTCTTTTTGAAGCCGGAGGAATTCACACCGAGGCGATACTTGTAAGCCGTTTCAGCCTTGATACCGAATGGGAGCAAATTCAATTAATGGAAAAAGAAATTGAAATTCGCCGGATTGGAATGCGTGACCAGGATCTTGTTAAAGCCGGATTTTCCGTCCCGTTAGGTGAAGATGAGCGCATTAACGCGCTTGTTATGCTGATGACGGCGAGTCTTAGAGCGGAGAAAGAGGCCGCTATTGCAAGGCTGGAAGCGGCGGAAAAAGAACTTTCTTCGGCAAGGATTGCCTTTGAAGAACTTAAAGTACTGTGTCCCGCTTCCGGCGTAGTGGGAGCGCGTTATCTTGAAGAAGGTGAAAGAGTCCGTCCGCAGGATAAAATTTTAAGTTTAATTGACACAGCCTCTCTTTACGCGATTTTTCCGGTGCGCGAAAAGGACGCGCTGCGGATTGAAAAAGGAATGAAAGCCAATGTCCTGATAGACGGAACAGGCGAAAACCTCGGCGGTATTGTAGACCTGGTTTATCCGCAGGCGGACAGTCAAAGTTTAAGTTTTTTGGTGCGCGTGCTGTTAGACACAAATAAACTTAAACCGGGAATGTTTGCGCGCGTTACGGTAATTCTAGGTCCTCCGAGAATGGCAATTTTTATTCCCGAATCCGCGATTTTTAACCAGAAAAACAACGAAGGCAGCGTTTTCATAGTTAACGGCAGCGTTCTGGCGGAACGAAAAATATTTCTTGGCCAATCCCACGGCGAAGAACGGGAAATAACAGGCGTTAACGCGGGAAACATGGTCGTAATAAGACCGGCCTCGGATTTAAGGGAGGGCATGAATGTCACGCTTGTTGAATAACTTTTCCTTGACTGTGTTATGCGCATGTCTCTTATCATGCGGGTTCGTGGATCTTCGCCCCATTGGGGTAACTATTGAGCCGAACGCGCAAAACTCGCTGTTAGCTGAAGCGTACAGCCCCGTGATACTCAAGTTCAATACACAGATGGAAAAAAATGAGGCCGAGGGAATTTTGCAGATAAGTTCAGATTCTGGGGTAGTAAAGGGAGATCTTTCATGGAAAGACGACGAGCTTTACTTTGTACCGGTTGCGGGGTGGACTGCCGGAATTCGCTACACTTTAAGCCTTTCTGGAACAATACGTGCGGTTGACGGCAGGGAAATCCGGCTTGAGCGTTTTGTTTCATTCTACGCAATCAACAAAAGTGAACCGCCGTTTTTGGAATGGTACAGTCCTTCAGAAGGCGCTTCTGCCGGAACAGCCGGTATTTGTCTTGAATTTCTTTTTTCACGCGCCATGAACAGGCTTTCGGTTGAATCGGCTTTGACGATTGACGGAATCGGAAATAAAACTTTTGAATGGTCAGATAACGACAAAAAACTAAAAGTTATCCCCGATGGCAAGCTTTCCGTGTTTACTCTCTACCGGTGGAATTTACAGGACAGCGCGAAGAACATGGAAGGAGTCCCACTTGTAAAAGCGTATTCCTCGTATTTTACAACAGACCTTGAAAAGACCTTTCCTCAAGTAGAAAAAATTTATCCTGTACTGAATAGCGGCGGCCAATGGTTTCCGACAGGGGCAAACATTGAAACAGGTTTAAGTTTAGGACAGGGAATTGCGGTTTCGTTTAACAAACCAATGGGAGAAAACGCGCTTAGATCTTTACGATTTGAACCTTCTCTTACGGGCAAGACAGAGTTACTTTCCGAAAAAAGCATTGTTTATGTATTTTCAAAGAATCCTGAACCGGAAATAACTTACACTTTAATTGTTTCGGGTGACACAACGGACAGCGGCGGGATAAAAATCGGCGAAGATTATAAAATCAATTTTACCGCCGATATTCCGTATTTGAACGTTCTGTCGTTTTTTGCGGACGGTAACTCTTCGATAATAAATAAAAATTCTTCTTCATCAAGTATTTTATCTGTTCCCGTCAAATCCGCAACAGGTGAAATATACTTAAACATCAGGTTTTCACTGCCTCTCAAGAATGAAGAAAAACAAAATATTGCGTTAAAAATAAATTTTTACGCGTTTTTTCCCAAGACAATCACGTCCGCCGCCCTTAAAGACGTCAACTGGATTTCCGATGATTTTCTTCGGATGTGTTGGGAAGGACTAACGGCAGGTAATGAAGAACCTCATTTTTATAAACTTACAATTCCCGGCGGCAAGGGCGGAATTACTATGGCTGACGGAACATATATGAAAGAAGATTTTATTGTTTTTATGGAGGCGGTAAAATGAAATATCTTTATTGTCTCTGTTTATCTGTTATCTGCTTTTTTTCATGCGATATATTAAGGTCTTCCCCGTTTGAAGTTACATCATGGAGTCCGGGAGAAGGATATCACTCAAACCCGGAAGATATAGTTGTCTCATTAAACTTTTCTCTTGATCCGGACAGGGACAGTATTGAACGCCGTTTTTCGCTGAACGGGAATAACGGACGCGTAAAAGGAAATTTTCTTTGGGAAGACAGAAAGGTAACCTTTGTTCCCATAATACCGTTTGAAAAAAACAACGATTACAGTTTATCACTTTCTGCGGAAGCGCATGACACAAACGGCCTTTCAATGGATACGGCTTTTGAACGTAATTTTACAACAAGACCGGGCGCGGAACGGCCTTTCTTAATTTCTTTTTCCCCTTCAATGTACGCCCAAATAGACGATTTAAGAACGGAAGTTCGGCTTAGTTTTTCTCTGCCCGTACCGTTAAGCGTGTTATACGACAATGTTTCTTTTAACCCTTCGATGACGGGTATCTGGCGGCTGGAAGAAGACGGTAAATCGGCAATTTTTACGCCTTCTGTTCCCTGGACAAAAAACAAGCGTTACGAAATACGTTATTCAACTTCATTGACAGATAACAAAGGAATGAATACGGGAAATGAATTTAAGAGCGTATTTATAACAGGGACAGACAAAGAAATGCCGTTCCTTTTGCGGGCAAACCGGATTACAAAAAACGGCGATGTTATTCCGCTTGAACGCGATACTACCGGTTTTACGGGAGCCGCGGAACAATTTACTGAAAACCGCGGCTGGGAAAAAGAAGACCGCCTTTCCCTTGTTTTTTCAAAACCTGTGGACGCCACCTCGGTGAAAAACTGCGTTAGCGTTGAGGACGCCTCATCTGTTTTTATGGAGACAGTTTCCGGCTTTAACACTACGTTTGTTTTTTACTTTGAAACCGCGCCTGTTTATGAAAGCCGTTTTGTTTTTAAGGTAAAATCCGGCATTAAAGACAACGCGGAAAATGAAATCAAAGAAGAATATATTTACAGGATATTCGCCGACGGGGAACACTCAAGGCCCCCGTGCCTTTCGGGAATTAGAATGCCGATGTCGCCGCAAAATAATTCCGGTCTTGTCTCTTTCGGGACAAACGAGCTTTTTAAAGATATACCCATAACGGATGAAAACTATCCGTCCGGAGCCGCGGTAAAAACATGGATAGAGGTTTATTTCGATACCGCGCAAGGAGCGTCAGTTGATGTTTTTTCCGTTATGGAACTCTTCCGCGTTGAAACCAGCAACAATGTGCTGTCTTTTTCTCCTCTTCAAATAAAAACTAAAAACTTCACCATTCCCAAACCGCAAGCCGGCTGGGAAAATTTTGAGCGCGTTGAAATTACGGGAAACTTAACCAACTCAATTTATTTTGGAATTGTAAATTTTCAAATTGGATCGGGGCTAAAAGACAGCTTGGGTAATAAAAACGAAAAATTACTGAGGATTTCAACAATAAAGTAGGGCAAAAATGAATGAGTTAATAAATCTTTTTATCCGCCGTCCGGTAACCGTTGTAATGATTCTGGCGGCGATAATTATTGCGGCGGTATTTTCTCTTTTTTCCATGCCTGTTAACAGACTGCCTGATTTTTCCGTACCAAGGGTAATGGTAGAAACCGTTTACTCAGGAATGGCGGCCGACGAAATCAGAAGTTTTGTTACAATTCCGCTGGAAGACGGGCTGTCTCCCATAAAGGGACTTGAAAAAATACGCAGCGTTTCGCGTGACAACCGTTCTATTATCAGCCTTGATTTTCGATGGGGAACGGATCCGATGGCGGCCTCTGTTCTTGTCCGCGAAGCGGTGGACGCGGTATATCCTTCGCTTCCCGAAGGCGTCCGCAAACCTTCGGTAACATCGGGAGACGCCGCCAACGAGCCGCACGCGGTGATTGCGGTTATATCGCATAACGGGAATGCCCAATTTGAGCGCAAACTTGCCGAATACGAACTGCGCGCCCGCTTAAGAAGAATAGACGGAGCCGGCTCCGTTGTTCTTGTTGGCGGAGAGGTAACGGAAGAGCGTCTTTCTCTGGACGTGCCGAAGCTATCCGCTCTTGGGCTTGCGCCTCAGGAATTTGCCGGTCTTCTGTCGCAGGAAACCGCCGATATTCCGGCGGGAAACGCACGCGACGGGAACATGGAGCTTGTAATTACCGCGTCCGGCAGACCGGATTCAACATCGGCGCTTTCAAAAATTATTCTTCCTGTTGCTAACGGTTCGATAAGAATAGAAGACGCGGGACATCTTTATCCTGCCGCCGCAAAAAAAGAAAGCGTCTTTGTTCACAATGGAAAGGAAGCGACGGCTCTGGAGGTTTTTCGCAGACCCGGTTCCGACCCGCTGCGGCTGTCAAAAGAAATTCATAAAACAATTGACGAAGCGGCTTCTCTTTTCTCGCGTGATGTGCAAATACAAGTCATAAGCGACATTACTCCTTCTTTATTAAGCAGGATAAACGGACTTTTAATTTCCGCCGCTTTTGGCGTATTGGCCGTGTTTTGCGTTCTTTTATTTTTTATCCGTCGTGTTAAATACAGCCTTCTTGCGGCGCTTTCAATTCCGGTTTCCGCGGCGGCGGGTATTTGCGTGCTTGCGATAACCGGAAGGTCGCTTAACAGCATGAGTTTGAGCGGACTTGCAATGGGTATTGGCCTTGTTTCCGATATTAGCGTAATTGTTTTGGACTTACTTAACCGGTCCTTTGAAAAGAAAGCTTCTGTCCCCACTAACACTCCCCCGGAAAGTGAGGAAATCGGAAACAAGGTTTTTTCTATTGCGGGTTCAAGTATCGCGTCTACCCTTACAACGGCTCTGGTTTTTTTGCCGATTATCATTCTGCCCGGTCCGTTGGGAAGTCTTTTCGGCGATACGGCTGCAGCGATTGTCGCGTCTGTGGTCGCCGGGTGGTTTTACGCTCAATTTTGCCTGCCTTCCATGTACAGCCTGCTTTTTAATCTAAAAACAAAAAATATAAATACCGTTATTAGAGACGGCAGTCTTGAAAAAAAATACTCGCAGTTTCTTTTACATCTGCTTCGTTATCCGGTAAAAGTTTTCGCCGCCGCAGTTTTTCTGATAATTATCGGATTCCTCCTGGTTTTTATGCGGCCGGTCGTTTTCATAAGCCCGGACGAAGCGGAAGAAGTTTGGGTTTCAGTGAATTACCCCTCAGGAACCCTGCTTGAAACGGCGGGTATTACCGGAAAAGAAATTTCCCGTATTATTTCAGGGCTGCCTTCTGTAAAAACCGTCTACGGAAGAGCGGGAGCCGAAGAAGAGGACACTTCCGGCAGAGCCGATATTGATTACAGAAAAGAAGATTTTACTTTACGCTGCGCGCTTAAAAAGAGAGTAAAACCGGAAAGAGCGTTAGCTGAAATTCGATCCGTTATGGAAGAGTTTATTCAACAGCCGTTTTCCGTTTACTTTCCAAAAGACAAAACAGAGGTCTTGCTTGGGCTGTCTTCCCTGCGCACTTATGTAATTAACGGCAAGGACAGGGAGGAACTGCTTGAAAGGGTTGAAATCGCGCAGGACGCTTTTAAGACCGCTCAAATAGAGGTAAATTTCAGGCCGCGGGGAGAAAGACCGGAACTTCGGTTGTACCCGAACAGGGAAGCCGCCGCCTGTCTTGCGATTCCAGCCGCGCAAATAGCGGAAACGCTGTATATACTCAACGAGGGCATTGTCGCCTCAAGACTGGAAATTGAAGGCAGGCCGCTTGATGTGCGCATAACAGGGCAGAATGAAAACACAGGCGATATTGTACGCCGTCTTGAGCAAATTCCGTTAAAAACCGCGCAGGGAAAAACCGTGTATCTTGGCTCTCTCGGCAGAATAGAGCGCAGGGAGGCGGAAGCGTCTCTTGCGCGGCTTGACCGCAGCGATGTCATCTACGCGGACATTGCGTCAGACAAAAAAATGTCCGTAACGGCGAACGAAGCCGCCGCGCGGTTTTCCTGGTTTAAGGGAGCCGACAGTTCCGTTTTTGTCCGCTACCGCAATTCTCTTTTCCTTTATGTTTTCCTCGTAATAATCCTTCTATATATGGTAATCGGCGCTCAATTTGAATCTTTCCTTCTTCCGTTAATACTCATGTTGAGCATTCCATTTTCTCTGGCGGGCGCGGGACCGTTGCTCTTACTTACCGGTTCGATGATCGACTCGGGCGCCGTTTTTGGGCTTGCCGCCCTGTTCGGCCTTGTTGTGAATAACAGCCTTATTCTTTATGAAGTCAGCAGTGAAAAAATCAGCGCGGGTCTTTCAGTGGCGGCGGCCGTTTACCGGGGAGCAGCCGAGCGCTTGCAGGCGATTATCATAACAACGGCGACTACGGTTTTCGCGCTGCTGCCTTTGGTACTCAGCCCCATGGGAAATTCGCAAAAATCAATGGCGGCGGTAATGTTGGGAGGGCTTGCGGCATCTACCCTCCTCAGCCTTTTCGCAATTCCCCCGGTACTTATCATGTTTTTCAAATGGAAATTACAGAGCGGGGAAGCAAAATGAAATTTCTGGTTTCCTGGCTTAAAAGAAAAAAATCCGCTTTCTGTATATTGGCGGGCATTCTCTCTTTATCGTTATTCATCATTATCAATTCTAATGAGAAGATTAAACAGATTACAGGAGGTTCTTATGTTGTAAAAATTATGCATTACGGCATTGACGCGGCGGAAATGGAAAGGACAGTTACCATTCCGCTTGAAGACGCGCTTTCGGCGATTTCCGGCGTTATGAGCGTGCAAAGCTCCACCGAAAATAACCAGTCAAGAATATTTATTAGTTTCAAACCCGGCGGGAAAGGACGGTACGAGGCTGTCCGGGACGCCGCGCAAAGAGTATACGAAACTCTGCCATCGTCGGCTCAGAGGCCGGAAATATTAAGTTCAAATAACTCAAGAGTTCCTGTATGGTCGGCCGCGGTTTTCACCGGCGGGTTGAACGAAAGTTACAGTGAAGTAAAAGAAAATCTTTTAACTGCCCAAATGCTGGAAAAAATTGTAAAGCCGCGCTTTGAAAGCCTTGAAGGCGCGGGAGAAGTTTTAATTTCCGGCGTAGGCTTAAAGGAAATTGTCATTATTCTTGATCAGGAAAAACTTTTTGTTCTTGGCCTTCAGCCGTCCGCCGTAGCCTCGGCTCTTGCGATGAACGATTCAATTTTTTCAGGCGGAACCGGCGTACATGGTAACAGGGAAATAATTATTACCGTTGACGGGCGTTACGGCCAATCTTTGGACAAGGCTCTTATTCCGCTTGGGAACGGAAAATTTATCGAGCTTGCGGACATAGCCGTAATTACGGAACAGGAACGGATGCCGGATATTCTTTCGCGTTTAAACGGCAGAAAAACGGCTGGCATTGCGATTATGGGGCGGCATGACGCCGATTTACGCAAACTATCTTCCGATATAAAAAAAGAATTAGCCTCCCTGTCCCTGCCGCTTGAATTCACAGTTTTATCCGATCTTGGCGCGGAGGAAGCCGCCGCTTTCCGTTCCGTCTTTAACGCCGCGCTGTTAGGCGCAATCATGGTAGCCGCTGTCAGTTTTTTGCTTGGCGGCAAAAATTCCGTAAATCTGTCCGGCTTCTTCTGCGCGCTTTCAATCCCGTTGATCTGCCTGTTTTCAATAGCCGTCCTTTCAATGTTTGGCTTTCCAGCCGACAGGTTAATGCTGGCGGGTATTGCCGCCGGAGTCGGAACCGCGGTTGACGCCGTCATTCTGTGTTCGGAGAAACTCCGTAAGCGCTTAAATTATGAAAGCGCGGCGGCGGCATTATCGGAATTGGCAGGACCGTTAACCGCGGGAGCGGCTACAACCGTCGCCGCTCTTATTCCGCTTTCAAGAATGCAGGACATTGGAGTAAAAACAATCGCCGGCGCCATTGCCGTAGTCTGCACCGTCGCCCTTGTTTTCAGTCTTTCGCTCCTGCCGCCGCTGCTTCTTTGGAAATTGAATTCCCGCGCAGCAGATCGTTTTGTAAAAATACCAATTCGGTTCAAACAAATACAGAGGCGGCTGTCAAGGTTACTGTGCAAATTTCTCGCCGCGGATGCAAGGTTTTGTATCCGCTATCCGGTCTTAATTCCGGCAGTCAGCCTCGCCCTTACAGCCGCGGCAATACTCGCTCTTTTTTTAAAGGGAGTGGACACTTCAGGTTACGGTTCGGACGACTCTGTATACGCGCAGGTTGAATTTGACGGAGGGCTGCTTGCGGAAGAGGCAGACCGTCTGCTTGCGGCATACGGCGAAAAACTTTCAGGTTACGCGGGAATTAAGAATGTTGAAACAGGCTCAAGGACAGGTTCAGGCTCGCTGCTTGTCTCGTTTAACCCAAAACAAACACAGGCGCATACTGTAAAAGAACTGGCAAAACAATTATATATCCCCGGCGGTTTTGTGTTTTTTCACGAAAGCTCAAACAGCGACCGTTACTGGGAAATCCGAATCTGCGGAGACGAAGACAAAAAATGCAGGGAACTTGCGGAAAAATTGGCGTACCTGTGCGCCGGCCATCCGCTGATTCGGGAACGCGTGTTGAATTTCAAGCCGGGAAGCAAAAAACTGATTTTGCGGCCGGACAGGGAACTCTTTGCCAATTTGGGAATTGGTTTTTCAAATGCCGCCGCCGGGCTCAGGTATGGGGTATATGGACCCGTAGCTTACAAAAGAATGGATACAAAAGGCGAAACAGATGTGCGTATCAGAACCGGCGGCAATGTTATGCGTCAATCAAGAAAGGGGGCTTTGGACACGCTTGTTTCCGGCATACAAATTGACTCTCTTGTACGGACAAGCGAAGAAATTGAAAGCGCAAGCATAAGAAGGAATGACCGGCGCAGGACAGCGTCCATTACCGTCGTTACAGGACCAACGGACCCGCGGCGCGTAAAGCGGCAATTGGAAGAAACATTCAAAAAAATAGATTTGCCCGCCGGATATTCAATCGAATTTGACCCGGATGCCATCAGTCAGGCGGAAGCTTTGTCCGCAACCGTACTTTCGCTTGTAATGGCTGTCATCTTCTGTTACATGATCATTGCCTGTATAAACGAATCTTTTACTGTTCCGTTTCTTGTGCTTTCCGCGATTCCCGCTTCTCTAGCGGTCCCAGCACTCTGTCTGGCGTTGTCGGGAAGCGCGTATAATTCCGCCGTCGCCTGCGCTTTTATAGCGGTAAGCGGAATGACAGTTAACGCCGCGGTGCTTTGTGTCGACGGTTTGTACACAAAAACACAGAAGAAAAATGAAATATCGCCTTTAGGAATTTACAACGCGCTACGGCGTAAAATGCCCGCCCTTTTATCAACTACCGGCACCACTGTTGCAGGAGCGCTGCCTTTCCTCTTCCTTTCGGAAGGGGCAAATACGCTTGTACGGACGCTTTCTCTTACAGGAGCTCTTGGAGTCGCGTGTTCGTGCATTGTCTCAATAACATTAATACCGTCACTTTTTATTATTAAAAATCATTTAACTGCAATTTATCGTTTTTAAACAATTTTTATTCCGCTTGTGCGGAATACATAACTTGATTTGGGAAGAAACATGAAAAACATTATTTTCAGCAAAATTACAGCTGTCTTTTTGACGCTGATTATGGTTTTCGGGCTGATCCCCTCGACGGGATTCGCGCAACCAAACCCGGCTTCGCCGCTTAACGAAGTCAAGGGTTTTAATATATCTGTCTTTGACAGCCACTTTAGCAGGGCAGACAGGGAAATTAGTCCCGAACGCTGGCTTGCCGAAGCAAAAATTGGCATAACACAGGCAGTATACGCATGGGAATTAGTTGCGTTCGGCATGTACGAAAATCCTTTTGTATTTGAAGAAGCAAAAGCCCGGCTGGAAGATTGGAGTAACAAGGAACTGGAGGCCAGATTTTCACAGTGGCTCATTAACAGATTTTTCGGCGAGACATTGGGAAAAGCGGTATCTGATTTTTCCTCCATGCTTGGGGAAACTCAAAAAAAATACACATGGCATCTTGACGACGAGGGAAATGTCGTCTTCGACGAAAAAACCGGCGATCCTTTGGTGATACGCCCCGGCGAAAAAGGCAGGGAATTCCTCCAAGACCGGATGATATGGCGCGATGAAGCGGAAGATCTTGTAGAAAAGAACAGCGGTTTTCTTGATAACGCCATGATCAATATGTACCCGGAACTTTTGGCGTATGTTCCCGTTGAGTTACGCGAAACTATGAGCGGCGCGATTAAGGAAGCGGGAGCGGCGGCAAGCGCGGGTATAAAACGTGAATTTGAAAACATTGCCGCCAGGGAACAAAGAATTTTTACCAGCCGCCGGACAAGGGATATCTGGAGTTTACGCAAAAAAAGCGATGATGAAGCCGCCCGTGTTTTTACAGAACAATTAATTGCCGAGACCGAACAGGTATGCGCAAAGGGGATCAATGAGATAAATACCAAGATAGAACAAGCGTACGCGGGGACAGGCGATCTTTCCCTTTTGGGGGAAGAGTGGCTTCAGTTATACAAGGAACAGTTTGACAGAGGATTAAAAGCGTGGGAAGAAGCCGAAGAGCGGTTTTTTATCCGCCGCATTGAATGGGAACAGGATTCTATAAATTTATTCTCGGAAGGAGAGGAAATTTGGCTTGCGGCCTTTGATAAATTTAATGAAGAATATCAAAAATGGGAATTAAAGGCAAAAGAGTTATTTGACACCGGGGAACAACTGTTTAAGAGTATTTCGAATAACCTGGAAAAAAGCATCGCGGACGCTAAGGCTGAATTTGAAATAAATAAGAATATGCGCATCGGGACAGGAACAGAAAAAGTCAAGGCATTGATTGATATGTATATTACAGGCGCGTCGGCGGCAATCTCAGCAAAAGAAAATATACAGTACTGGTTGAGATATTATAACGGTCGGAAAGACGCTAATGATCCTGATTTAGCGGAATGGCTTTGGAATGAGCGAAAAAAATTCTGGATTAAACAGGTGGAAGACTATAAAAATAAGCCGGAATACCAATCTTCTTTGAATGAATTAAATAAACTTGAAGGCATAATGTCTGCTCTAGTGGCGGCGGTGGCGGCGGATGAAGCAGCGGCCTCATCTCAGAACGCCAAAGATAAAAACAATGAAGAAAATACTGTAGATAAGGAAAAAAGAAAAGCAGCCTTAATTAAAGCCACAGATGAATATAACAAATATTTGAAAAAATTTGACGAGGATCATAAAATATTATCTCAAATACAGGATGTCATTTACGGAAAATTGACATTTACCGAAGAAACGGCTTTTGCGGAAAAAATCAAATATCAATCATCTTTCTATAGTTATGAATATTCCAGGCTTTGTGATTTACAAAAATACTATAACTTATATGCCTCATATTTGAAAATCGCCCTTGACGCGCGGGAAAAAATACTTATTGATTATACAGAACTTTTTGGGACAGGCGCATTAAAAGATATTCTTTCACCTGACGCAGCAACAGAAGACTTTTATCTTGATGAATATCAGCTTGCGCTTGTAAAGGCAAAGACGCTTGTTTTGTACTGGGAACGTAAAACCTCCATCGCACAGGCTGTAATCTCATATTCAGAAAATATAGACGCGGGAAGGATGACCGAAGCTGAAAGCGTACAGGCTTGGGAAAAAGCAAAGAACGCATATAACAAATCTCTTGCGTTATATGAAACCGAATTGAATAAATTAAGCGAAATCGGCGGAGATATTCAAAACCAAAAAAATATATTGGACGGATTAGCGAAAACAATGTCTGAAGAAGAAGAAAAATTATCCCGGTTAAGTCAGGAACATTCTATGCTTGTCGCCAGATGTTATTCTTCTATTGAGAATATTGTGAAAACGGATTTAAATAACAGATATAAGTTTCTTGTAGATGAATACAGCTTTTTCCTTAAAACCGGAAATTATGCTCCATATAAAGATATTCTTGAATACGGAATGAATTGGGGCATCGCTCAGCAAAAAGAAGACGCGGAAAAATTACTGGCAATTCTTATAAACGGAGACGATTCAGGCACGCCTTCTCTGGCGGATCTGGAAAACGCCGTATTTAACGAAACCGGTTCTGAGCTCCTTTTAAAAACCCGACTTGCCGCGATTGATCTTTTCGCCGACGGACCGGCATATCAACCGCGAGATTTTAATTCCGCTTACAGCAGCGCGGATTGGTATTCCAAAGCAAAGGGAGTTTATCTTTCAGCGGAAGAAAAAAACGCCCTTTACGGAGAAAAACTCGGAGAACGGCTTTCCGCGGATACTAATAAAAGTCACCTAACCTTGCTTGGAAAACGGCTTGATTTTGAATTGGGAATCTTAAAAAACATTCTGGATATGGACGCTGAAGCGGAAGACTATGAAGATACTTTGGAAAACGCTATGACGGAACTTACTCTGAGCGATTTAGAGGAGGTTGCATATATATATGATATTTTGTCCGGCCTGAAAGAAAGAGTTAATTCAAATAAAGGATTTTTTTCAGAAGATAATGATGAAAATGCGATTATTGAAAACTTTATTTTTTCGTTGTATTCATTCTGTATAAACACAAAACAAAATCTTATTGACTATTATAATGATTATTTTTATTGTTCCGATTTGCTTGATCTTTTTTATAACTATGCCGCTGTCAGTTCTTTTGGACAGAAAGAAAACTGGCAGAACTCCCGTAATTACATAAAAACATTTTTTACATGTTATGGATTGGATACCGATAAAAAATTTTTACCGGATGCCCGGAGTATTTATGACGCAATTTCAAGAAGAGGGGGCAATCTAACGGAAAATGTCACCCTGTTTTTTGATGAATTTCAAAAATGTTTTTCGCTGGTTCCCAAATGGCTTGAAAATGAAATTTCCTCCTGGAAAACCGCGGTTATTGACTATATAGCCGCTAATGCTTCTTTCTCCAATAACGAGAAACATTGGCGTCAATTTTTGAACGAGGAATTTATTGAAACCCCTGATTCTTCAATTATCGGCGTTTCTACATGGAAGGAAGGCGTTATAGAAGACGCGCGATTTGCAGCCGCCTATTACACGAACCGGCTAAATGACGCGTTTACTTTATTTTCGCAGACAAATTTACCCGCATTAACGCAAACTGCCCAGACTTTTTACAGCTATTATTCCTATGCGTCTTCCGAGATAGACAACAGATTTTATTCATTGAGTTTTCATTACAATGATTTATCCCGTCTTGGAAGGGCAATGGAAATTTCAAAATTGAGCCGTTCAGAAGCGGAGGCGGAAAGAATAATCGTATATAAAGAACTAAACGTTCAGGAAGAAAAATTTAATTTATCAAGAGATAATTATTTTATTGCGGCTGAAATTTTTTTGAATATCGGTAATTTGTACGATGAGCAATATAATGCCGTAAAAAAAGCCTATGAAGATACAGAGGTCAAACGTCTTGAATATGAAAAAGAGGACGCGATACGAAGGTGGGCAAGTACTGCCTATTTAAATACTGATACCATTAATTATAACGATTGCAAAAACAAGTTGGAAAAAGCTCAAATTGCTTTAACTGTCCTTCTGGAAATAAATAAAGATAAAGAAAAACGCACTTATGATAATCCCGAATATAACGCTCTGTATCTGGAATATGAACAAAGTTTTTTAAGAAAAATAAAAGCTATTGACGCGCTTGAAACTGTATCCTCAGCGCTTGCAGAGGCTTATAAATACAATGATTCCATATTTAATGATTATAAAAACAGTCTTCTTAAATTTGGAGCAATAAGCCTTGAATATTCGAATAAAATCTCCGGTGAAATTATTAATGGCTGGCAATATAAAGATATGATTACAGTTAAAGACGGGCGTTTTGCTTTTTTCAGAGATCCGGAATCGATAATTAATAACAGTTTATTGGCTGCTTTACATGATTTATTCCCCTCATCACATGAAGCGCCTTCTCCGTCATGGAAAATCACAGCTAATCCAAGCGCCGCCGAGCTAGATAATTTTTTTAACTCATCAAAAACACTTGATGGCGAAAGGCATGAGATCACTCCTTTTGAGGAAGCGCTTAGAGGATTAAGCCAAAGGATGGAGGGTTATTTTACAGATCCGAATAAACTCAAGCAATGGAGTCTGGCAAGAGAATATATTATTTCTTCATTAATCAAGGACAATCCGAATTTAAAATATTTATCAAACTATTTATCTGGATTAGGGAAGCTGGAAAAAGAGGAGTCTTTAGGTAAAGAATTATATAAAACAGGAGTTTGGGAGAGTCCACATACTCTTTATTCCTATTTTAAAAATCCTTATACTAAAAAGGTTGAGCTTGGTTACTCTATTTATTCGTCACTTTCCAAAGAGGAAAAAGCCGACCTTGAATTTTTTATAATTCTGACATTATCAGACAACAGTTACAGGTCAGGTTTTATGGAAATATTTAATCTTGATTTTTATCAAGAAGCTTATGATCTGGTAACCGAGCTTCACAAATACGCGGCCGGCCAGGATAAAAAATGGTATACCCTTTGCGCTTACGAGGAGATGAGAGACATTAATAAAAATACATTATTCAGAATCGAACCTTTTTTAAAGGAAACGAAAAAACAAACAAAAGACTTTATCTCCGGAATTAATTATAATTTATCAAGTATACAATCAAATAGTAAAACATATCTAAGATCGTGTAACGATATAAATATCCTTAATGGGCAAAAAGAAGCCGGACAAAGTATCATGTGGGATGATATAAACAGCGCTCTTGCGATAACCAGAAAATTTAACAGAGAAGATATTGTTATTCTTAAATCTTGCTGGGAAAAAATGCAGAAAACATCTTTTGTATCTTTTCAAAATATAAATGATGCGCTTACAGGGTTGCTTCGATGGGCAAAAGGCGAAGAAACAAGGCTAAGAAACGATTTGGAAAAGGCCTGGTTAGCGGACATGCAAAAACAGCAAAAAAATGAAAATAATTATTCGGCGGCCTTAGAAGCCTTTTTTTCGGGAACCGGAAACATTAACGCCTTAAAAGCCGCCGCGGAAAACGCTTATGGGAAAAATTCCGCGGTACAGAAAAATCATTTTGAGAATTTATACTCGTCCTTAGTAAATGATCTTTCCCTGTACTTAACTATGAAGAATAATTATTATTCCGAGTTTTCTTCTCTTGGGCAGGAGATTGAATCGTTAACTAATAAAATATTGGAAAACAGATACATGGCGGAATTTACAGCCAGAGAAATTGAGTGGGCCCAAATGCGAACGGATATATCAATAAAAGCCAATGAATGGAAAAAAACTGTTTCCATAATATTGGAAAACGGCAGATCAGAATGGAATGCCGGCAAACAAAAAATGAATGAATCATATATACAATGGCGTACAAATTTCCAAAACGAAGTCCGGCGCATAGAAGATGAATGGACAGAGGCATATCTGGCGGGTCTTGAAGACAAAGAAGCCTGGCTGGAACAGGCAGAGGCGGCTTTTAATCAGGCATCCGCGGAATCTTTCCTGCAGCTTGTTGGTACAGAAGGAGAACGTTTATCAAGATTTACGGATACCAGAGAACCTTTGGGCATTAGAAACGCGGCTCCGGAGGCTCAGGCAATAATGACAGACCTTTTAAAATCTTCCGGAATTGTTAATATGACCAACGCTTTTAGTTACATGAATAACATTTCCGATACCGCCGCTTCCAGGGTAAGAAGAGGACTTGGAGGCGTATCATCATGGGATGCCGCCGTTGCGAAAACGGCAGCCAAAGATATCGCCAGAAAAACCAATGCCGAGCTTGCGGATGCCGAAACAAGAAAAATAGCGCATACCGCCGGAATAAATGTCAGCGAAGCAATTAGTAAACTTTATAATAATGTTGATGACGCCAACAAAAATTTCAGGGAAAGTATGGATAACCAATTTATCCTGGATGGACTCTGGAGAAGAAACGGAAAAAATTACGAAAAAGATATTGTTAAGGGCTCTACCCTGTTTCAACCGGTTATTTCCCAAAAACAAACTGTAACAGGTTATAAAGATTACGTAATGGAACCTTTTTCCCTGAAAACAAACCTGAACGAGAAATTTCTTGAACAGCTAAATACAATCGCTATAAGGGCGCTGATAGAAAGCGCGTACAAGGAGGTAGAAGCTATTACCGAAGAAATTTTTGGAAAGGGAAAAGATAAATCAGACACTAAAACAAAGTTAGAAACTATTGAAGAAAAACTTACAAATATCATGAAAAAGTCGTATAGCCACGAACAATCTCCGGGAAAATTTAACGCGCACATAGGATACAAACCTTATTTAAAATCTCCTGAGAATTTCGGCGATTCAAGAGAATCCATTTTTTACGATAGGGGCGGAGGAGAACTTGGTCGCCTTATGACCGATTTTATTTATTGGAAAATTATTGACTCAAAAGGAAGCGCCGAACTTAGCCTGCCTTTCTGGGACAAAAGGATGTGGAACGATGAAAACAGCTTTATCTCCGCGCCAAGTCTTCGTACCGTAGGACAAATCGCAGCAACGGTAGCGATTACTGTCGCCTCAGGCGGTACCGGTATTATAGGATCATTCGGTATAATTGGAAATATCGCAGCGACGGCATTAGTCAGTTCTTCCAGTAATATATTATTTGGAACTCTTGATGCCGCATGCGGGTACAAAACTTTTGGTGAAGCGGCCTTTGACATCGGGAAATCTTATGCGACAAGTCTCGTAGGCATATCTTCATCCATAGGATCATCGGCATTAGGAGGCCTTGTAAAAGAAATATCCAATCCGTTCTTGAGTGTCGCTGCCCAAACAGGAGTAACAGGATTACAGACCGCAGCTTCATCAATGGCAACTAACGCAATTAATTCGTTTACTTATAATAGTACAGACGGTTTTGGCTGGTCTAATGAAATATTCGCGTCCGGTATGAAAAGCACCCTTACAAGTACAGTAACATCCATGACAAGTACATTTACAACTCAATCATTAACCGCGTTTAACAGCGGGCTTGATCTGGGAAAATTAATCGGCTTTAGCAGAGAGAACGTAATAGACGTTGGAAAATTTAACAGTCTTGTCGGTTCTCTTGCCGGACAGGGAGTAAACTACGCTATGGGTAACGATTTTACATTAAACCTCCTTGATATAAGTATGTTTAAAGATGTGTTTAACTATAAAAACGATTATCATTCCGGTTTGTTGGAATTACATCTTGGCAGCAATGGTACAACGATGAATTTGGGCACAGGAGGCGCAAACGTCAGCATTGATAATTTAGCTTCATCTCTTAGAGGTTTAAGTGTGTTGGATGTAAACAGCCGTATAAGTAATTTTATTAAGAAGCAAGAGGATTTTGATTCCGCAATTGCCCTGCGCGCCCAATACGGTTTTGGCGATGGTACACAAAAAGGCCAATTATGGGATATACTTAAAGGGAACACAATAATAAATACTGATATCGAAGGAAAATTTGGAGCCGAATCCGTGAAGAATGAAAATGAAAAAAAGGTAATAACTTTAGCCGGGTATCATCGCGGCATGAGCGTAGAAAATCAGCTTCTTGTTGGCGTATTACTTGGACATGAGGCATACAGAGACGGCGTTGTAACAGCTGACAATAAACAGGAAACCAGAACGGCTGTTCTTGCACACACCGAGATGGCAATAAAAATGGTTCAGGGAGGTTATAAATCGCTGCTTAATAATGATACTTTGTTAAAAGACATTGTCGCTTACCAAGCGGGCGAAGATTTCTTCAATAATTATGTTGACAATAACTATGATTCAAGCAAAGATTACTGGAAGTTAATGCGCGATGGAACGCTGGTAAATGACAATTCCGGATGGTTAGTTGATGAAGCTGGTAATCCGATTTTAAACAAAGATAATGAGCAAATAGGCGCAAGAGGAATAGAAACCGGATTACTAAATGTACTTTTTGGTGGAACAAGCGGGGTAGAGAATAATAAATATAGTAATGATCAAGTAAAATTTGCTCAGATGTTAATGAGCAATGCGGGAATGAACTATACTACAACTGAAAAAGATAATATAAGATCTTATTCATGGGTTGATAATAAACCTGGACAATCTTTGAATATGCAAGATATAATGAAAAATGTTGGCTCTACTGTTGCATCACAAGTTTTCGCAAGATACTATGAAGATACCGCAATCGCAATTACAGCATTTCTTGATGGGAAAAAAATTAGTAATATAAAGATGAATAATCTTACTAAAGATACTTTATCGCGGTTTAGTATGAGCTTCTTACCTGAAGTCTTTGGTTTTTATACCTCAATGAGAAGTTTTTTTGATGCTTCAGCAAATTTTAAAGTATCAGGAAAACATGGGGACCCTGAAATGAAATATAAGAATTATGACGCACATTTTGGGACGGATTTTGCAAATGGGAGAAGTGGCGATTCAATATATTTAGGCATATCAGGTAAAGTTTTATATACTGGAGAATATAAAACACCTGAAGACAGTAACGGAAACTGGATGGTCGTAGAATATGGATATAAATTTGAAGGCTCATTTATTGGTACAGGGATATTAGGAGAATATATGCACATGGAGAATAAACCCGGATTTAAAGAAGGTTCATATCTGGATAGTAATCAAATAATTGGTACAGTTGGAAATACAGGGCATAGTACCGGCGCTCATTTACATTATTCAATATATACTTTAAGACAAGATACTTTTTCTGTAGCTTCTTTGAATATGATTTTAAACAATAATACGTCCAAAACCGTATCAAGTATAAATGCCTTGTCTTATATAGGTTCCAATAATAAATATACATCCAAAAAAGTAACTTATAATATTGAAAATTTTTTAAAAGGTTTATAAAATATAATTACCCTGCTTTTTTGAGCGGGGTAATTATTTACACTAACAAAAAAGGAAAATGAAAATGAAAAAAATTATTTATATATTTTTAATTATTCTACTCTTTGGTTGTTCAAATAAAAAGGTACGGTCAAATTCAATGAAGAATAATACTGTAGAAACAAATAGACAATATTTAGATGATAACACTCTGGATAATTCATCAATATTACAAGAAGAAAATAATCTAAATTATTTTATTAATGAAAAACCAATCATTATACAGTTTCCAAATTCATATATAATAAATACTTCTGAAAATTTTTGTCAATATAAAATTGATTCTATTAATATTTATAATTCAAATAGCAAAGAATCACAATCTGTTGAAATAAAAAATAAAAATGTTTTTCTTTTTAAATTGCCTGAAAATGATGAATGGCTTTATTGTTTTGTTTCAGACGATATTCATGGATATATATGTATATATGATATATCTAAAGAATCATTTTATGGTAATTTTGAAGAAAATAGAAAAAGTGGTAATACTTATAGAACATTATTAATAAAAGAATATGAATTATTAAAGAAATATCCTAATATAAAAAGATATGGTCCATTATTAGAAATAATTTATAATCATAATGTTATAAGGTTTTGGGATTCTTTTGTTGGAGAAAATGTAGCTCAAAAATATCGTTATCAATTACTTGATTATTATGAAGGATATAATGAAATTTTAATAAGAAAGCAATTATGGGAAGGATCTGAAGACTATATCTATAATTTACAGTCAGATGACTATGTATGTGAGATTGAAGATACTCCTTATTTTAATAAATCAAGAGACGCTGTTTTTTCCTTAGAATATGGTTACGGGGACCCTATTGTATATCTAAGATTATTTACAATAAAAAATGGAGTCTATGAAAAAATAATAGATGAATCACTTACACTAGACTACGAGTATTCTACAAATGGATTTTGGATTAATAATGATGAATTTCAAATTGAATACAATGAAAAATATTATGATAATATTAACGATGAATTAACAGAAAGAAAAGTTATTTTATCGGTAAACCGAAAAAATCCAAAATTTGAATTTGAAATAATTAAAAAATAAAAAATACTTGCCGAGTTAATTGAATTTTATTATTTTTATATAAAACACCTATTTTGGAGAAATTTATGAATAAAACAAACAGCTTTTTATTAATATTTTTACTGTGTTTTTTCAATGTAAATATACTCTCACAGGAAACAAGCTCAGAACCAGTACATACAGGGTCGGTTACATCTGTAATTTTTAGTTCAGATGGGAAACAAATTATTTCAGGTTCTCCTTATGACAAAAACATCAAAATATGGGATGTCGCTACAGGACAGGAAATAAAAAGCTTATTAACAGATAGTGATGGAGTTGATGATTTAAGGATTAGTCCTGATGGGAAACAGATAATTTTCAGTTCCTTTGAGCTTCCGGGAATTATTAGAATATGGGATAAAAACACAGGTAAAAAACTCAGAATGATTTTTTCTTTTACGCATGGACCTGTTAAGTCAATGGATTTAAGCCCTGATGGAAGGCAAATTGCGGTTGTTTTTGATGAATCTTATGATGATGATATTTCAAGAATCTGTTTTTTTGACGCAAATACAGGAAAATTGATTAGAACTTTTTTTGCAGAAGATGCAGATATAATAGTATTTAGCCCCGATGGAAAACGATTTGCAATCAGCTATCCGAATAAGAAAAAAATAAAAATTTTTGATTCAATTACAGTACAAGAAATTCTAACTATTTCGGAAGATGAAGGCTGGGTTTACTTCTTATCTTTTAGTCCTGATGGAAATCATATTATTTCCAGCGATACTTCGATAAAAACATATAAGCCGATTATCACTATTTGGGATGCTAACACAGGTATGAAAAAAACAATTATTTCAACAAAACCAGAACGATATAGCCCTATCGCAATCAGCCCGGATGGAAACTTAATAGTATTTGTTCCTGATAATAAAAAAACAATTGGTCTTTTTGACATAACAGCAGGCAAAGAAATTAATACAGTATCAGATTTTTCAGGTCATACAGATAATATTAAATCTTTAGCGTTCAGCCCTGACGGAAAAATTATAGTTTCCGGTTCCGCGGACAAATCAATCAAACTTTGGGATGTTGCCACAGGCAAAGAAATCCGAACAATGGGAGAATAACATTTAATTACCCCGCTCTTCCGGGCGGGGTAATTTTTTATTTAAAAAACACTTGCCGATTAAATAAAATATACTTATTTTTTAAGCAAAACACCTATTTTGGAGAAATTTATGAAAAAAACAAATGTCTTATTATTAATATTCTTATTGAATATCATCACTGTAAATATCTTTGCTCAGGAGCCAGTCCCAAAATCAGGACATACAGGTTCGGTTACATCTGTGGTTTTCAGTCCAGATGGGGAACAGATTGTTTCAGGCTCTTTTGATGACCAATACATCAGAATATGGGATGTAGCCACAGGGCAGGAAATAAGGACTTTAATGGTAAATGATAATAGTATAAGTTATTTAAATCTCAGCCCTGATGGAAAATATATTGTAGCAGCTTCTACGTCTTCCTCCGGTACTATAAATATATGGGATAGAAACACAGGCAAAGAACTTAGAAACGTTCTTGGGTTTATAAATGAATATATTATGTCTCTTGATATTAGTCCTGATGGAAAGAAAATAGCGGCTCTTTATCTTAATTTTTCATCTCCAAATCAAGAGTATATTACAAAGATAAGATTATTTGACATAAACACAGGCAAGCAGCTTAAAACCTTTTTAGATTATATTATTGATATATCGTCATTTGCGTTTAGTCCTGACGGAAAACAGATTATAACATACTCTTTTAATAGTAGCATAAAATTTTGGAATACAGCTACAGGAAAAGAAAATAAATCTATTTCAGAAAATGTAGACGGGATTAACTATATATCCTTTAGCCCTGACGAAAAATATATAATTTCCAGAGCCAATTCTAAAGATAAGAATAATACATTTATCACTATTTGGGATGCTTTCAAAGGTATGAAAAAAAATGTTATTTCATCAGATTATTTTACCCCTATCGCAATCAGTCCAGACGGAAATATGATTGCATTTGTTCCCTTAAATGAAAGATTAATACGTCTCTTTGACATAGTTAAAGGAAAAAACATTAAAACCGTATCAGATTTTTCAGGTCATACGGATAAAATTTTATCTTTAGCCTTTAGCCCTGACGGAAAAATGTTGGTTTCCGGTTCTGATGATAAATCAGTCAGACTTTGGGATGTTGCTACAGGCAAAGAAATTCGAACAATGGGAGAATAACATTTAATTACCCCGCTCTTCCGGGCGGGGTAATTTTTTATTAAAAATACCTATTTTGGAGGAATTTATGAAAAAGATTGTTTTAATATTTTTTTGTTTTTTTGTAATTGCGATTAATTCGTTTGCACAAACAAAATATATGTATGTTGATTCATTGGAAGGTCTTAACGTACGAAATAGTCCAAATTTAAATGGAGAAAAAATTTCTTTATTACAAAATAAAACGCGTGTCGAAGTACTGCAAATTAATGAAGAAAAAATTAATATTGATGGAATTTTAGGGAAATGGGTATTAATAAGAACAAAAACAGTCCAAGGCTGGGTTTTTAGCGGGTTTTTAGTTCAAAACATTAACGATACCGCAGATAATTGGATTAATTCTGAATCATATAGCTTAAGGCCACGACCTTATCCTATGAGTATTGAAAATTTTATTTCTTCGGAAACATCAGCATTTGAATTTATTGCTAAGATTCAAAAAGAATATTTTTATCCAAATGTTACCACAAAAAATTTTTATTTGTCATTTTATTACCCATTAGTGAGATATATTCCAAGAGAACGCAGCGGATTGTTTCAGGAAGTCGATATTAAAATATTAGAGGATTCGACACCTCATTATTTTAGATATGATTCTGAATTAACTGAAGGACTTATCCGTATTATCACTGTCAAACAATATAAAAAAGATGTTTTACTTAAAGAAATGCAATTTACTTTATATATATTTGATGATCATGTTGAATGTCCAGACCTTATTAACAATGAATTAGCGAAAAAAATAAAAATAATTGATTTAGCTAAAAAAGATATAGAATTAAAAATTAATCATGCGTATTTATTACAAAAATTATTTGAAGCAGTTGGATTAAAGGAAGGAATCTTCTCAAAAATAATCGTAGATAAATTTGATTTTTTTGAAATATTGGGAACAGATTATTCAAAAATTTATTTAAAAATATTGGAAAATAATGGTATAGTATTAAATGAAAAAGAGAAAGAAATACTATATAGAGAGGTAAATTCTGAAATATTAAACTATAAATAAAATTATTATTTTGGAAGAATTTATGAAAAAGATTATTTATTTTTTGTTATTAATTCTACTCATTGGTTGCAAAAATAAAAAGGAAATAAAGCATGATTAAAACAAACATCTTTTTATTGATATTTATATTGTGTTTCTTCTCTGTAAATATCTTCGCGCAGGAAACAAGGTCAAAACCAGGACATACAGGTTCGGTTACATCTGTAGTTTTTAGTCCGGATGGGAAACAGATCATTTCAGGTTCTTATTATGACAAAACTATCAGAATATGGGATGTCGCTACAGGGCGGGAAATAAGAAGCTTATTTATGCGTGGTAATGGAATTAGTTATGTAATGCTTAGTCCTGATGGGAAACAGATAATTTCCAGTTCCAGCGCTCTTCCTGGATATATAATTATATGGGATACAAACACAGGAAAAGAACTCAGATCAATATGGGATTTTGCAGACAGACCTATTTATTCAATGGATTTAAGCCCCGACGGAAAACAAATAGCGGCTATTTATGATGAATCTTCTGACGAAAATAGTAATGTTAAAATAATCTGTTTTTTTGACGCAAATACAGGAAAACTGATTAGATACTTTTTTGCAAATGGTGCAGGAAATATAGCATTTAGTCCCGACGGAAAGCGGGTTGTAAACAGTCTTTCTGATATAATAATAATTTGGGATCCGGTTACAGGACAGGAAATTCTAACTATCTCGGAAGATGTAAGATGGGCTAACTTCATAGCTTTTACACCGGATGGAAAATATATTATTTCCAACGTTTATTCAAAACAAAAAACTGTTCCATTTATCAATATATATGATGCGAACACAGGTAAGAAAAAAACCATTATTTCAACAAAACCAGAACTATATAGCCCTATCGCAATCAGCCCGGATGGAAACTTAATAGTATTTGTTCCTGATAATAAAAAAACAATTGGTCTTTTTGACATAACAGCAGACAAAGAAATTAAAACCATATCAGGTTTTTCAGGTCATACGGATAATATTAAATCTTTAGCATTCAGCCCTGACGGAAAAATTATAGTTTCCGGTTCCGCGGACAAATCAATCAAACTTTGGGATGTTGCCACAGGCAAAGAAATCCGAACAATGGGAGAATAACATTTAATTACCCCGCTCTTCCGGGCGGGGTAATTTTTTATTTAAAAAACACTTGCCGATTAAATAAAATATACTTATTTTTTAATAAATAATTATTTTGGAGGATTTTATGAAAAGGCGCATATTTTTGGTATATTTAGTGATTATTACAGGGTTAATAGTTTCCTGTGCTTCTACTCCTCCCATGAGTGAAGCCAATAAATTATTTACCCAAGAGACACAACTATCTCTTGTGATTCCCATGCGTTTTTATACATGGATAAAAGTTGATAATGCAAACAGAATAATGCCTGATATTATCAACGGTTTTCTGGACTTTGAATATGATGCTTCCGGAGAATATTTATTAAAAACAATAACCCATGAAAATAAAATTGTTTCGGTATGGGGAAACCAAATATTAATACAAAATGAAAAATTCCGGCAATTTTTATTTTCTCCGTTTGTTTCCGCAATATATGCGCTTGAAAATAATAAAGATCCTTTGGATGTAGCCTTTGAAGTGTTAAAGCAAATTTTTGCGGATGGTTTTTATGACAAATATGAAAATGAACTTGCTCAAGTTATTCAAGAAGGTTTACTACAATATCGTATAGGCGGAGACGCTTGGGCAAATTATAAAACAGAACATTTTATTGTTTTGGATAAAACAGTAAAAATTAAGTAGAAACAGGCATTTTTTCCTATTTACTTTTTTTCTCATATATGCTATCCTAACATATATGAGAAAACTCTTATTTATTATTTTTATAATCCTGCTCTCAATAGGGATTGGCGCTTGTTCATCAACTGCGGTAAAAACTGTTGATAATTCAAGAATCAATCTGGATTGGGCAGGCGTTTATGCGGGGTTAATTCCGGCGGCGGATTGTCCGGGTATTAACGTTCAAATTACCTTGCGTGCCGATGAAAGCTATACCATTGTCTATAATTATGTTGACAGACAGAGTACCGCGACAGAATCCGGTACATTTAGCTGGGATAAAGCCGGAAATATAATCACATTGAAAAACACAACTTTTCCTCCTTATTACAGGGTGGGTGAAAATCATCTGTTACAACTGGACATGAAGGGGAAAAAAATTACAGGTAATTTTGCAGATCAATATGTGTTGAAAAAGATAAATTGAGATTAACATGGGTTTTACCTCAGGTAAAAATCTGTTAATATAACATCTATGTCCGGTTCATTGGTTTTATTGGTAATTATTTTAATTTCCGCGATACCTGTTATAGCGGTTTATATTTGGTTCCGCTTTGCCAAATATCAATTTTCTCTTATCTGGTTTTTATTCGCGTTGCTGGCCGGAGCCGCCGCTTTTTTCCCGGCGTTATTTTTGCAAAATCTGTTAAATATCTCTATATCAGCGGGCGGCAGACTCAA
>Ga0268262_10001486_pt1 | contig 28936 bp, 27 predicted proteins | sample TergutNc150P3_FD_190354 | JGI IMG/M metagenome (GOLD analysis project Ga0268262, IMG submission 190354) | Nasutitermes corniger P3 segment gut microbial community from laboratory colony in Florida, USA - Nc150 P3 (SPAdes) (version 2) | ecosystem: Host-associated > Arthropoda: Insects >... | reverse complement strand
CCAGTCTTCCAGCCACATGGCTTTTTCCTCTTCGCTAAATTTCATTTGTTCCCTCCGAAATGTGATGTTTTCGGAAGTTTATTTCATCTTGTTTCCCGGCGGTAGAAGCGGTTCTTTTGACGGATACGTGATTTCGAATGGATGGCCCCCACAACTCCAATCACAACCGGGCCATATCCTGTAAAATTTACACCGAAAAACACCGAAACGAATTATGTTCAGGGTACCATTAACAATTTCGGAGATGTGGAGCCCGAGGAGGAATAGACGCTGAGCAAAACCTAGAAGAGCTAAGCTGACGCGCAGGTGTTCTGCTCTGCGCGTTCTGTGCGGTTTTAGTTAAACTTGGGCTGTCCGGGAAGTAATTTCCTGGACAGCCTTTTTTGTTGGTACTTTGGAAGGGCTAAAACTTTGCAGGGAATTTACCACAAGCCTCACGAACATGAACAAGATTGAAGAAATTCCTCACGCGGAGGCGCGGAGGTCGCGGAGGGCTTTAGGTGATTAGATAGTTAAGTGCCCTTTTCTAGTTTTATGATCATAAAATCAAGAAAAAGAATGGTAGAAGACGCGCAATGAGCTAACTACGGAGCCTATCCTTTTCCTCCGTGTTACTCCGTGATTCTCTGTGGTAAAATTCTTTTTGTTTTTTCTTTGCGCCTTTGCGTGAGAATATTCTTCGATCTTGCTTAATGAAAGATGAATGAGCCGGGAAAGACAACTCCTAATGCTTTAGGGTTGTACGGCATGGGCGGGGTCGCGTAGGGGTTGGTTCATCCCTGCGTTTCCCGCGCATTTTTGGATTAACTGGGGCTGTCCGGGAAGTAATTTCCTGGACAGCCTTTTTTGTCCGGAAGATGACAGGCGCCATGTGTCCTTTGTGAGAATTAATCTTAAGAAAACCCCTCACGCAGAGAACTATGAGTAATGAGAAAGCCAATAATTCACATCTTCTCGATGATCAGCTTTCTGGTTTGCTTGTCCAGCCGTATCTTAACTTTTTTGAGGGTTTCTGTGACAAACAAAGCGGCATGGCAAATTTCTATAAGGACATCGGGCTCTATCTCGCCTTTTACTTCCACTGTGGCGTCCTCGTAGGTGTTAAGTTTCCCTAAAAGCTCCGTTATTTTGTTTTGAGTTTTTTGTTGCTCTTCGGCGAGTTTGTCAAGAAAGGCTTTTATTTTTTCTTTTTTTGCTTCGTCTGTTGAAGAGTCTTCCATCAGTTCCTTCAAGCGGTGTGTTTTGATTGCCAGGGCTTTTAAAACGCTGTTGTTCTTTTCTTTTTCCTGCTCTTGAACGAAGTCTATGCCGCAGTGAATTCTGGCGGCTCTGCCAATCTCCTTTCCGATATTTCCGGCGCGGACGCCTTTTAGCGCGTGAATTTCCCCGCCGACAATTTTCCCCTTATCTCCCATTTCCAGGGTTTCCAGGGTAAAGACATTGGAACTTATAATCTCAGAATCTACTATTATATTTTTTCTCGCGGCTACATGGCAGTTGTCGATAAATTTGGTTTTCAGGCTGCCGCCGACTTTGACAATGGCCCGGCCCCTGCCGATTATTCCCCCTGCCACATTGAGGTCCTTTTTTGTTACCGAATCGGTTACGTCAAAGGTCTGCTTGATGGTTACCGAACCCCCCGAGTAAATTTTGAAGCCATCCGAAACCGGTCCTTCAATTTTCACATCGCCCGGAAAAACAATGTTTCCGGTGGCATAGCCGACTGGCCCCTTGATGACCAAATAATCCCTGACGCTTAGCACTCCACCAGCTTTTACAAACTGGCCGTTGATGCAGGAAACTAGGAATCTGCCTTCCATCGCGGTATTTTCGCCGCCTGTCAAAACATCCTTCTTTAGGGTTTTATGGCCCATTGTTTCGCCGCGTACGCTAATGCCGTCTTTCCCCTGCCTTGAGTGCTTTAGCTTTGCCAGAGCCTGGCCTTTTTTTACGATAACAAATGCCGACCTTTCTTTGTAATCAATGGTTCCATCCCCTTCCTGCGCTTCGTTTTTAACGCCGAGATAGGGATTGAGCTGCAGGTACTCCGGTACTTCATCGACAGGAGGATCGCCTTTCGCAATCAGTACGTCCCTGACAATTTCCCCATTGTAAACACAGGCGTTGAACGCTTTATTTATCTCATCGTTCTGAATGCCGTATACTATCCCTGACATTTCAAGAAGCGATTTTATGTATTCGCCGGAAATAGGAGTTCCGTCGGCGGATGGAGGGTAAAAATCTCCCCGGACTTCGAGATTGTTGTCCAGAAAAGTAAGGTCGATCCTTCCATCGTTATACATATATATAATATATCGACCTTTTTACGGGGTTTTCGCGCCCTTCCCTGCAGTATTGAAAATTACAAATAATTGTAATAAATTAACACAGGAACAAGGCGTGAAGGAAAAGTTAGCCCGGCTCAATGCCGTTCGCAAACTGATAATGAAGGAAAAGATAAAGTCCCAGGACACCCTTTTGGAGCGCCTGCAAAAGGAAGGATTTGCGATAACCCAGGCTACGCTTTCCAGGTATCTTAGAGAGCTCAAAGTAAGCAGGGTTTCCGACGGCATGGGGTCTTATATTTATGCCATTGGTGAGGATAATTACGCCCATGATTTTTTCCGGGGCTGTATTTCAATTGAATGGTCGGGCAATATAGTGATTGTTAAAACCCATTCGGGCCATTCAGACCCTGTCGCCGTAGCTCTGGACAGTTTTGGCTTTAATGAGATACTGGGCACCATTGCCGGCAACGACAATACCGTGGCTGTGTTTTTAAGGGAAGGATACAGCGGCGAAGACTTTATGAAACGCATTAAAGAAACAATACCGGAATTGTAAGACTTGTGCCGGACTTTAGTCCGCGCAAGTCAAAAATCCGGAAAAAGGGGGATAAGATGAATTATAGCAATTTAGACAAGACTGCGGCCTACAAGCGGCTTTTGGAAAGAGCGGCGGTGGGAAAAGAATTTAATTTTAAAGAGATGCTTACCGCCGAAAGGGTAAAGCAATGCGAGGTTCCACTTGCCGAGGGGCTTGTTTTTAACTGGGCCGCCAAAGCGGTGGACGAAAAAACCCTGGACGCGCTTCAGGCGCTCGCCGACGAGCAGGAACTAATCGCCAAATACCGCGCCCTTTTGGAAGGTGAAACCATGAACACCGGCGAAGGCCGCAAGGTTCTGCACCAGCTTTTGCGGAGCCAGGACGGAAAAGCCGCCACGGGAAAAACCGTCAGCCACGACGGCAGGGATTTGGGAGAATTCTACCATAACGAGTTTAAGCGCTTTTCCGTCTTCGCGGAAAAAGTCCGCTCAGGGGAAATCGGCCCGGCCCCCGGCAAGCGCTTTTCCGCCTTCGCGCAAATAGGCATCGGTGGTTCTGATCTGGGGCCGCGGGCGCTGTACATAGCCCTTGATAACTGGGCGGCAGGGGAAGGAAGAAAAGCCCTTCGCGCGGAATTTATTTCAAACGTGGATCCCGACGACGCTTCCAAAATAGCCGCTTCCCTCCCGCTGGAAGAAACCCTTTTTGTGCTGGTTTCAAAAAGCGGCATTACCCTGGAGACCCTTACAAACGAGCTTTTTGTAAAAAACAAGCTTAAGAAAGCCGGCCTTGATCCGGCAAAGCACATGGTGGCGGTTACGAGCGAAACAAGCCCGCTGGCCGGAAATCCGACATACATGGATTCATTTTACTTTGATGATTTTATCGGCGGAAGGTATTCGTCTTCTTCTGCGGTGGGCGGCGTGATACTTTCGCTTGCTTTCGGAAGCGACGTGTTCGGCGATTTCCTCGCCGGGGCTGCCGCTGCGGACAAGGCCGCTCTCACCAACGACATCCGCAAAAACGCGGCGCTTCTTGACGCGCTTATCGGCGTGTGGGAGCGGAATTTCCTGGGTTATCCTTATACCGCGATACTCCCCTACAGTCAGGCGCTCTCCCGCTTTCCCGCCCACCTTCAGCAGCTGGACATGGAATCCAACGGAAAGCGTGTGAACCGCGACGGGAAACCGATTGCCTACTCCACGGGGCCCGTGGTTTTTGGGGAGCCGGGCACAAACGGCCAGCACTCTTTTTACCAGCTCCTGCATCAGGGTACGGACACTGTTCCCCTTCAGTTTATCGGTTTCAGGGAAAGCCAGCGCAAAGACGACGGCGTAATTGAAGGCTCCACAAGCCAGGCCAAGCTCAAGGCAAACCTGGCCGCGCAAATCACCGCCTTCGCCAACGGAAAAAGCGACAGCGACGGAAACAAGAATTTCCCCGGCGGGAAGCCTTCCAGCTTGATTTACGGGACACGGCTCACACCAAGAACCCTGGGCGCGTTGCTTGCCCATTACGAGAACAAGGTAATGTTCCAGGGCTTTGTTTGGAACGTGAACAGCTTCGATCAGGAAGGCGTCCAGCTCGGCAAAGTTCTGGCAAAAAAAATACTTACCAAAACAGATGCGGGCTCGGGCGACAAGGTGCTGGATGCCTATGGGGAGCTGTTGGGGGTATGATATAGATTCTGTCACCTGACCAATAATAAAAAATTTCCATGTTTACTCATGAAAAAACGCCGATAATAGTAAAGGAAAAGTTTCGTACGGAACATAAATTAAGCTTACGGCGGCTCTAAGGCCGTAAAGGGGTCTTTTTTCATGAAGAAAGCTGTTCTGATTTTGTTTTTATTAGCGCTGGTGGTGACTGCTGTTTTTGCGCAGACTAACCAGGCTGTTGCGGATTTAAGAAGAGAATTACATTCGTACATAGATGCCATACCGGAGCAAAATCTTTACGCGTTAAAGTCGCTTTTGTCGATTCTTGCAGAACCGCCTTCCAATAAAAGTGATTTGCATGAAATATTGGAATCCATACCGGATCGTAACGTTGACGCATTAAGAACGCTTTTGCTGGCTCTTGCCGATCCGTCTTATAATGCCACGGGCGGAGCAAACCAGTCTCAGGCAAAACCGGCTGCCGCCAAAGCAAGTACGCCGGCTAAAACAAATGAACCTGTCAAGACGGGGAATTTAAGCGTAGGTGGAGGCGCGTTTTTTGACTGGAATGGCAATAGCGCTGTGGAGGTTGCACGCACCAAAATGGGATTAGACCTTATGAGCTTCGGCGCTTATGGGTTTCTGGATACTAAATTTTTTGAGGTGAGTATTGGCGCTTCTTACGGAATAGGGACTTTTGATATTGGGCTTACTAAAAAACAAGAATTCAACCTGTTTCAGCTTGATGTCAACCTTCTTGGAAAATTCCCCATAGACCTGCCAGGCGGTAAATTTAGCGTCTTCCCCATGCTCGGGATAAGCTATAACCAGCCTCTTCTTATGATTTCCGGTGATACCATTACGACTGACATTTTCGACTTAGGCCAATTGGGCGTTTTGGGCGGCGCTGGGTTAGACTATAACCTTACAAGTTCTCTCTATCTCCGAGGCGAGGGGCTGTTTAATTTCCGTCTTCCCTTCTGGGGGACAATAGATATAATAAGCACGTCCGGTGTTAAAATCAATTTTGGCATGGGTCCTCGTATCAAGCTTGCCGTGGGTTACAGGTTATAAAGGCATTTGAGTACACAAGGCGATTGATAATATAGACGACCGCTGTGCGGAAGTGTTCAGGAAAATTACGCGATCTTCACCGCCTGCATCTGCGCTTTTACACATAACTCGGCAGCTTTGAAGGCGTGTTCCTGCGTCATGGCGTTTTCGGTGCGGTTAAGGCAGTCAAGGATCAACTGTCCAAAGTAAGGGTAGCCTACCTGCCCGTCAACATTGTAGTAAGTTTCTTCTTTGTTGTTCGCGAGGTAAACATTCCCGCCGTGACTGCCTTTTTCGCCCAACTGCATGTATTTTCGCTGTTCGATAAAGCCTTCGGTCCCAAGGATGATTGAACGGCCGTCGCCCCACATTTGCAGGCCGTCGGGGGTGAACCAGTCCACGCGGAAATAGTGGGTAGTGCCGTTGTCGCCGACAAGCGTCGCGTCCCCGAAGTCGTCCAGTTCCGGATACTGCGGGTGGTTGTAATTCGCAATCTGGCTATGAACTACAGCCGCGTCTTTTGCGCCTGAATAAAACAAAAACTGTTCTATCTGATGGCTGCCAATATCGCAAAGAATGCCGCCGTATTGTGTTTTTATAAAAAACCAGTCGGGCCGCGAGGGAGCGTTGAGGCGATGGGGGCCAAGGCCGAGTACCTGAATCACCTTGCCTATAGCTCCCTGTTCAATGAGCTGGCCTGCGAAAACGGCGCTTTCAACATGGATGCGCTCGCTGTAATAAACCATGTATTTTTTGCCCGTTTCTTTTGCCTTTGCCTTTGCCGCATGGAGCTGTTCCAGGGTTGTTAGCGGGGCTTTGTCCGTAAAATAATCTTTTCCTGCGGACATTACGCGTAAACCCAGAGCGCAGCGTTCTGACGTAATCGCCGCTCCCGCTACAAGCAAGACTTCCTTGTCGCCAAGAATCTCATCTTCGCTTGCCGCGCGTTTTACGCCGGGATATGTTTCGCAAAATCTGTCAACCTTTTTTGGATCGGGATCGTAGACGCTTTTTAGCGTCCCACCCGCTTCTATCAAGCCGTTGCACTGTCCGTAAATATGCCCGTGATCAAGGGCAATCGCCGAAAAGATAAATTCTCCCTTTTTAACGACAGGGGCAGGTTTCCCTTTTGGGGCATAGTTCATACCATCGGACATCCCATTAGATTTGTCGCTCACTTTTTTCCTCCAGCCTAAAATGTAATTTGTCCGCCCTGATCATTTACAGAGACGGTTTTTTCGTAGAAATGCGGCACTCTTTCCATAATGCCCTTAACCGTGTAAAAGGGATCGTCCTTTCGCATTGGCAGTTCCACCGCGCGTTGTTCCGTGCCGGCCTTGTAAATAGCGGAGATAAGTTCCAGTGTGCGCCTGCCGTCTTCGCCGTCAATCAACGGCTTGCCTCCGGTTTCAAGCGCGGTCAATACGTCGTCAATTTGTCCCGGGTGTAAAGTATGTGTAAGTTTTGGCAGCGACTCGTAAAAATTATTTAGTTTTGATATTAATTCTTCGTTTTGTTGTTTGAAGACAGGAAAACCGTTGGGTTGCGCGATATTGGCTGAAACTCTCCACGGTGCCGAAACGCGGGCCTTCTCTCCCTGGAAAACAAGCTGCTGCTCCTCGCCGTGGTGGATAACGGAGCTTGTTACCTGCGCCAGCGCCCCTTTCGAGCAGAGCCCGCCGTCGTACTGAAGTACCGCTACAGAAATGTCCTCCACTTCGGCGTTGTCGTGGGCCGCGTTGCTGATAACTGCGCTGACTTTTTTTGGCAATCCAAGCATCCAGCACAGCATATCAATGTGATGCACGGCATGGTTCAACGTACAGCCACCGCCTTCTTTTTCCCATGTGCCCCTCCACCACAAATCGTAGTAGGAATGGCCGCGCCACCAAAGGGATTCAATTTGCGCGTGAACGACTTTTCCGATAAGCTCGGAATCCAAAACTTTTTTTAAACCGGAAACGGGATCGGTGAAACGGTTTTGCGCGATTACCGAAAGCATTTTGCCGCTCTTTTGCGCCGCGGCAATCATCGTGTCGCACTCTTCAAGGGACGACGCCATCGGCTTTTCCACAAGCACGTTTTTTCCCGCGTTAAGAAAATCAACGGCAATTTCCGCATGGCGGAAAGGAGGACAGCTGATGCTTACAAGATCGATGTCATCGCAATTCAGAATATCCTTATGCGACGCGCTAACCTTCGCCCCCAAATTGTAGTCGGCGTTTGTCTTCTCCGCTTTTTCCGGAAAAATGTCCACAAGGTGGGTGATCTTGCAACGTTGGGGAAAAGCAAGATACCCCTTTATGTGCGACTGAGCAATGTTTCCCGTTCCGATAACCGCCACTGAAATCATGGTAAATTTCCTTTAAAAAAATATTTTCTTTAGTTTAACAGAAAATTATTAATATCTTCAAGCCAGCTTTTGTACCTAAAGAAACAAAGACTGTTCGGTAATAAACTCGGGGGTTACCTAATTATTCTTCCGAACAGCCTTAGTAACAAAATATTATTAACACAGTGTCACTGTGTAATAACCTCTACTATTTCCATGTAATGCTGCCTTGGGTTTGGGGGCAACCAAACAGTGCGGGCGCTTTTAACATTTAAGAGTTCGCAACTGGCTTACTTGTAAGCGTCTTGCTTTACTTCGGCCACAGGCTTATTCTTTCGTTAATTACTTCCTGAGCGCCTGAAGCGAGCCAGTCCCTGTATCCGGCATCCCAAATACTGTCAAATTGCGCCGGGGGACACCTAACCGCCTGGGCAAGAAGCGCGTCGGCTTTATCCGCCAAGACCTGAGTGTATTGAGTTACCTTAATGACACCACCATGGACAATAGGGGCGCGCGCGTCTTTAACTGAAATATTGTAGGCGTTTACAATGGTTTCGGCAGGAGTACCCTGATAACTCAGCGCGAGTACTTTGGCGTTCTGATCATCCCTTCCCAGATAAACACCGTTCAACGGCATTGTTATGTCGATGTTTTGTGTTGAGTTCTGAATCCATTTTGGATCGGTGGAGGCAATTACTTGAGGAACACCGTTTACCATATTATGGTTTCTGCCCTGTTCTCCGATCTGAAGGTAGTTGAAGTTTTCAAACTTGGAGAGCCAGTTGAGGTAATGCAGGGCCTCTTTTTGGCTCTTGGAGAAGGCGGGAATGAACATCTGCAAACCAACTTTGTCCATCTTGCTCTTGTTGGCTAATCCTATGTCTACCGCAATATATGACGCGCCAGGAACGTTTTTGGCTAGCTCTTCGTTGATCTTGTAATCCGTCCTGTAAGGAAGGTCCCAGTTTTGGTTAAACGAACCGACGACACCGCTCTTAATCACATTATAGAATTCGTTGGAAGTTTGAAGCATAAGCGGGAAATCCTGATAAATCAGCTTTTCGTTGTACCACTGGTTCATCACGCGCACGCCATCTTTAAATCCTGGCACAGCAAAATAGCGATCAGCAGCGGTGTTTATCCACATATCCCTGTCGCTAAGGCCTTTTTGTAGGTAGTTGTTAATTAAATCACCAAAATTCCAGCGAGCGTCAGAATCAGTCCCGAACGGTATAACCCTGTTTGCTCCCACTCCGCCCGGGTCCCTGTCACGGAACGCGACAAGTACGTCATGGAATTCATTGATGGTTTTCGGAACCGCGAGCCCGAGCTTGTCAAGCCAGTCTTTGCGGATAAAAATGTTCCTCTGGGCGAGGGCTACGCGGGCACTCGCAATTTTATAAACCGCTCCGCCTGTGTTGTAGATCTCGTCACGCCTGATAAAATCTTTTCCCGGGAACACAGGGTCTTCGCCCAGCAGTTTTTTGAGGTCGGGCAGGTAAGTGTCGATTAGGGGAGAAAGGTTTAAAATACCGCCCCAATCGCGGAAATTATCAATCATTCCTCCGTTATATGAATAACAAAGGTCAGGAGCGCTTTTAGACGCCATCAGGTTCACGATGTCCGTATTTTCCGACCAGCGTCCTATCGACTGGAAAGTAACGTCAAACCCCAGGTCTTTCTTTACCTTGGCCTTAATCCAGTCTGTCCAGGCGTTGTCAGCCGCGAGCGTTCTTCCGCCGTCGGTGCCCCGGTCGAACATTTCAACCGTAAGTTTGCCGCTGGATGTCAAGGCGCCTGCCGCTGAGGAGGACTGGTTTCCGCCTCCGGCAAACACCAGCGCAGTTGCCATCAACAGGATGATCAGTACTGCCATAATTCTTTTCATATAAACCTCCGAAAAGTTATTTAATAGCCACGCGACGCGTGGCTTAAAACCAAAGTAATTATTTCTGCTCTACTCTTTTATCGCTCCCATGGTAACTCCCTTGATAAAGTAACGCTGGAGCCAGGGATATACCACCAGAATAGGCACGGTGGCAAACATTATTGCCGCGGCCTTTATTGAGTCCGACGCCTTCGGCACAGTCCCGGCTGCCATTTCCTGGGTGGCCATTTCGATAGACGCCATGTTGTTCATAAGCTGGTAGAGCTTAAGCTGAATTGGAACGTACTGGGGGGCGGCGTTGATGTAAAACAGCCAGCCCATTTCCTTACATAAATACCATAAATAATTGGTAATTCTTCGCGGTTTTAATTGTAAACGCCATGATTGGGGAATTAAATAATAAATAGCATGAAAAACATTACAAAAAACACGATTTTATATAGTCGCCATCATGGCTGATTTTGACTAGTTATTAACGCCGTCGGCTAACTGTTCAGATGGAGAAATGCCATAGAATATTTTATACGCACGGTAGAAGGTAGGATAATCATGGAATCCGGCGTGATATGCGACTTGTGTCGGGTGCTCCCCGCCCAGTATTTCCTTTCGCGCAAATCCAAGACGTTTTGCAATGATGTATTTTTTAATTGGTATGCCTACTGTATTATGGAAAAGGAAATTAAGGTGATTTTTGGTAATATAAAATCTGTCCGCCAAATCGTCCAGGGAAATATCTTTTTGGAATTTTTTTTCGATATATTTTATGACCTCAACAATTCTTTCATCCAGAACAACCGGTTTTACGGCTTTTGTGGAACTCAAATAGTGTATTTGCGAAAGCAAGGCATTTAATCTGATTTTTACCGCAATTTTCTGCAAATGCTTTTCCATTAATTCACATTCAGTAACTGCTCGAATGTAAAAATTCAGATCGTACCTCGATACATCCAGAAAATGAAGCGGTTCCGTAAATAAATTCTGAAAGAAATCCCGCTCGGCTTTGCTTAACATTTCAGGCAAAAAATGTATGCTTATCCTGTGGCTGTTTTTCCCTAAGGGGTATATCCTCTCATGCAAAAAATTAGACGGTATTAAGAGTAAGCTATCGGAAATAACGTGATACACATGACCTTCAAGATAAATATCAAGCCCTCCGTTAATCATGTAGAAAATTTCACATTCTTTGTGACAATGCGATTCTACTCTATTGTATAAAGTATTATCGCTTTTCACGTCCCAGATGTGCATTTTCCCGGACTTGAATATTTTATGATGGTACATGGCTATACATATTATTGCATTTCTTTACCCGCTGCATAGCGCTTCGGCAAACCTTACCACGGTGCGGAAATTTTCCGGTGTCAGGCGCAGGTGGCTGTCGATTGGAGAGTTGAGGCTGCGCCATGTTTCGGGGATGAATTGCAAATGGCTGGCCTGCCTCATATTGGCGTTGATTAGCGCCTCGGCTAGTTCGGGCTTTTTGCGAAGATCCGCGACGAGCTGAATACACTCTTTGGACGGGAGCATGGTAATAGTTTGGGCGATTAATCCGGCGCGGAAAAAACCAACGTCGTCCGAAAAGGGCGTCGGGGCAAGAAGTACCTTCGCCATGTTAAGGTTTCTGGCGGTGTCCAGGGCAAATTTGCGCAACGCCAGGGAGCCCTTTAACTTTTCTGCGGCAGTTTCTTTTTTTAACAGGGATTCAAGCGTGGTGGAAACGACAAGGGTGTCTCCTCTGCCGCAGACGTCAAAAATAAAAACCCTGGCTTTTTCCATTTTTAAATTTTTAAGGCCATTGGCCAGCGCGTAGGCCCCCTGAGCCTGAATTTTATCGCCGGTTTTCAGTTCTTCCCTGTCGGTGAATATTATAAGCCAGTTTGTTTTGTTTTTTTCTATAAGTCTGGTTGCAGTTTCGATAATGAGAAAAACCCCCGCGCTGTTGTCGTTTGCCCCGGGACTGTCTTTAGCGCGATCGTAATGGGCTATTAATATAACAGGCGGATGCCGCCCAACGGCTTTTGACTGATCCGACGGCGGGGCTATAACAAGATGACGGCATTTGGCTATCTCTGTAACCTTATATTCCAGTCCGGCTTCTTTAAGGGTCTCTTTCAGTATTGTTAACCGATCAGCGTCGGGAGCAATAAAATCCATAAACCGCTGCCATGGGATTTGCGTCAGCTTTGGCGATAGCATAGTTGCCCTTATTGCCGCTTCTTGCGGCGGTTTTTAAAAAGCTTTGCAAGCAAAGCCGGGATAAAGCGAAAAAGCCTTCCCCTGCTGTCTCCGTACTTAACCGAAAAATCCCTTGACGCCTCTGCTGCCGAATAATGAAGGCCGTTGCTTTTTTTCAGGTGATCCCAGTGCTTGACAATCCATACATAAAGATCGCTTGGGCTTCTGCCGGGAAAGTTAAGGCAAAGCATATCTTCGTCAATGATCTTGATTATGGGACGGTAGACGTTGTTGTACCATGAAACCAAAGCCTTATCAAAAGGAAGCTCCTCCTCTAAATTCTGGTTTAAGTAATACTTGTGAACCAGAATATGGTTGTAAATTACGTCATAGCGGCCAGGATTTGTAAAGTCAAGATTATTGTCGCCAGTAAGCTCTCCGAATTGGGTTTTTTCGTAAAATATTTTTTTTTCGTACTTAATTACTTCCGCTTTAAGCTCTTCCACAGTCATGGAAGGCTCAATTTCAATTTCCGTTGCAAGGCTTGTTACTTCGGCGTCGATTGCTTCGCCGCCCTGGGAGCCGATTACCGAAACCCGGTGGTTTCCGTCGCGAACAAAGTAAACCCCGCCGATTTCGTATAGCTGAATTACAGGAAGCGGGATATCCCTTATCTGGGCCAGATCTATGCTTTGCCATCTGTGTCTTAAAAATTCCCGGCGGGGGAGAAAGTATTTGGTAAAGTCCCGGTAACGGCCCTCGCTGCCGACAATTTTGCTGATGGGTACTGCCTGCATTCCGCGGTAAACCTCGTTCATGGGTTTCAAAATTTCCTTTACATCGTTAAACGAAAGGAGCTTGTCCTTGTCGGCGTTCAGGAAATGCTGGATTCTGGAAAGTATGGCCCTGTTTCTGGCTCGGTTAAAATCCTGGGCAGCCCGCTGGCGATCCAAGCTTGTGTACTCAAGACTCATGCGGTTTCTCCCATGTCTATAAGATAATGGCCGTAAGCGTTGATTACCAGTGTATCGCAGTATTTTGTCGTCCTTACTTCGGACAAGTCGTAGAGGTGAATATGGCCATGGACGAGGTACCTGGGTTTGAAAACTTTAATGAACCATAGAAAGCACTTAAAGCCCCTGTGGCATTTGTCTTCCTTGTCGTGAATTCCCTGCGGAGAAGCGTGGGTTAAAAGGATGTCCAGAAACCGTCCGCGAAAGACGCGGTTAAAGACCAGGGCAGGAAGCAGTTTCAGTATACGGATTTTCATTTCAAAATCAGTAAACTGATTTTCCCCCCTGTTGTAGCGCATGGAACCGCCGAGGCCGACGATAATCAGCCCCGCCTCGCGCTTTACTTTTAAGTCAACATAGGTTGCCCCGTGGGAATAGTTGTCGGGCATATCTGTATGATGGTTGCCCATGACAAAGAATAAAGGTTTATTCATGGTGGAAATTATAAAATCAAGGTAATCAAGGGGGAGATCCCCGGCTGACAGAATAAGGTCAACATCCGCATATCTTTGCTTTATGGTGTTGGTGTAAATCAAAGGATCGATCTGATCTGACACGCAGAGGATCTTCATGCCTTTTTATTGGGCTCCTGGGGGGCGGCGGGATCTTTTTCCGCAGCTTGGTCTCTGTATTCAATGTATTGCGTGAGTTTTGCTCCGACATCCCTGAAATTCTTTTTTTGCGCGTAGATCTTGTCCCACTGGGCTAAAGCCTTTTGAATGTCATCCGTCATTTCATAGCACATAGCCAGGTAATATCTGGCGTAAAGGCTGTCCGGGTCGGCTTCTTTTGTGATGAGACCAACCGCCCTTTCCAGTTCGGGTAACGCCTTGTCAAACGCTTTAAGGGATATATAGCAGCTCCCAAGCTCATTAATTGCACGGAGCTTGTAGTCCTGGTCGCGGGCCGCTTTTTCAAGATAGGAGATTGCCCCGTCGTAGTCCTTGGCGTCTTTAAAGACTTTTCCCATGTAAAGCAGTGTCTGGGCGTCATTGGGATTCAGTTTTAAGACGGCCCCAAATTCCTGGCCGGCTTCCTTGAGGCGCTTGCCGAGATAGTACAGCATCCCAAGCTCAAAACGGTAACGGCTCTCTCTTGGATTTATGGAAACGGCCTTTCTGATATACTGCTCCGCCAGATCGGAGCGGTTTCTGGTGCCAAATATTTTACCGGCCCGGAAGTAATACTCAGGGTTTTCGGGGAACAGCTTTATCAGGGCTATGTATTCTTTAAGGGCTTCTTCAGGCTCGTTAAACTGAGTGCAAAGAGCGGCAAGGGTTTCCCGAAACGCCGTCTCGGGTATATTCTTTCCACCTATGCCCAGGCGGTTTGCGCTCTTGTATTCCCTGAACGCTTGTTCGTCCCGTTTGTCCGCCAGAAAGGCCTTGCCCAAAAGATAGTGGGCTTCCGCGTTTTGGGGGTCTTTTTCAAGCACCGCTTTTGCGGCCCTAATGGCTTTTAGGGTTTCGTTCCTGTCGGCGAGGTTTCCCGACTGCTCCGCACGCTTGGGAATAATGATCTTCTTAAAGATGAAAAATACGAGGAAACCAATTCCCACGACAAGAAAAATAATAAATATAACTGCTAAACTCATTTCTAACTATTATATAGTGTGAATGAATAAGAGTGAATAGTGTAAATATTAAATTTTATGATTTTCCCAGCCAAGGGAGCGCTTTACCGCTTCTTTCCAGCCTGAAACAAGTTTTTCTCTTTCTTCTTCCCGCATGGCGGCCTTAAACACCCTGTCCTGGGCCATGTTCTTTTCGATGTCCTGCTTGTCCAGGTAAAAACCGACCGCGAGGCCCGCCAGGTAAACCGCGCCCAGGGCGGTGCTTTCAATTACCTTCGGGCGGATAACGTCGGTGTTCAGGATGTCCGCCTGGAACTGCATAAGGAAATTGTTGGCGGCGGCGCCTCCATCCACGCGGATGCTTTTGATGCTCAAACCCGCGTCGGCTTCCATGGCTTTGATAACGTCCAGGCTCTGATAGGCCAGGGATTCCAGGGTGGCGCGGACAAGGTGTTCTTTGGTCGCGCCTCGGGTTATGCCGGTAATCGTCCCCCTGGCGTAGGGATCCCAGTACGGTGCCCCAAGGCCGACAAAGGCGGGAACCACGTATACTCCCAGGGAATCCGGCACTTTTGCCGCGTAATGCTCGGTAAACACCGCGTTGTCTATCAGCCTGAGGCCGTCGCGCAGCCACTGTATTGCCGCGCCCGAGACAAAAACGCTTCCTTCCAGGGCATATTCGACTTTGCCGCCAGTGCCCCACGCAATGGTGGTTAAAAGCCCGTTTTTGGAATCCACGGCCTTTTCGCCGGTATTCATTAAAATGAAATTGCCCGTCCCGTAGGTGTTTTTTACCGTTCCCGGCTCAAAACAGCACTGCCCGAACAGAGCCGCCTGCTGATCCCCGGCAATGCCGGCAATGGGAACTTCCCCGCCCAAAAAGTCAGAGGCAGTGTTTCCGTAATTAAAGCTCGAAGGCTTTACGTCAGGCAGCATCTGAATAGGGATGTTCATTTCCTTTAAAATTTCCTCGTCCCATTGGAGTTTATGGATATTGAAAAGCATGGTTCTGGAGGCGTTAGTGTAATCGGTAACGTGGACCTTCCCTTTTGTAAGGTTCCACACCAGCCAGGTGTCGACGTTTCCAAAAAGCAGGTTGCCTTTTTCGGCTTCTTTCCTTGCGCCTGAGACATTTTCCAAAATCCAGCGGATTTTTGTCGCGGAGAAATAGGCATCCGCAACCAGGCCGGTTTTTTCTTTTATTGCCTTGTCAAAGCCGTTGGCTTTTAGGCTGTCGCAGTATTCGGCGGTACGGCGGCACTGCCAAACGATGGCGTTGTACACGGGTTTGCCTGTGGTTTTGTCCCACACAACCGTCGTTTCCCGCTGGTTGGTAATCCCGATTGCGGCAAGGTCGGAGGTGGGGATTCCGGCGCGGGCTTTCGCTTCGGTCAAAACGCCAAGCTGGCTTGACCAGATTTCCATGGGGTCGTGTTCTACCCAGCCCGGCTGCGGGAAAATCTGGGTAAATTCTTTCTGCGCTATTTGAATGATGCTGCCCTGTTTGTCAAAAATAATCGCGCGGGAACTTGTCGTTCCCTGGTCAATCGCCGCCAAATACTTTGACATAAAAAACCTCCGATATTGTAATTTAATGGAAATATCGCGCAGTGTCATCTCATCGCTTGCTATTTGACACAGGCAAGTCAACCGTGCTAGGCTATTCCGGCTTGGGGAGCTTTTGGTGAATATAGCGAACATTCTTACTTTTTGCCGGATTTTTAGTGCCCCGATTTTTTTTGTACTGTATTTTTTGCCGCTTTGGTTCCCGCAATTCCCCGTCTTTTCCGAATTTTCGGTGCATTTAATGATTCCGCTCCTTCTTTTAGCGGAATTTACCGACTATCTTGACGGGAAATTTGCACGGGATAACAACCAGGTGAGCAATTTTGGCAAGATATTCGATCCTTTTGCCGATGTTTTCCTGAACTTGACTGTTTTTTTCTGCCTGACCATGAGCGGCTATATGCCGGCATTGGTTTTCTTGTTGATCCTGTACCGCGAAATAAGCATTACTTTCATTAGACTAGTGGCAATGCAAAAGGGCGTGGCAATCGGGGCGCGAAAGGGTGGAAAGATTAAAACAGTGCTGTATATAGTTTCGGGCTTTTTCGCCCTTTTTGTTGAGAGCGCTTTGCGCCTTGGGCTTTTCAGCAACGATTATTTCATCTTTAAAAATTTTAAGGCCATTAGCCTGGCGCTTTTTATCATTTGCCTGATAGTTTCTTACGTTTCATTTGCTGATTATTTTATCAATTTCAGAAGCATATTGATAGGTAAGGACAAAACACAACAAAGCTAAGCAAGGAGCCTTACATGCAAACTCTTGTATCATTTTTTGGCGGCCAAGTAGGCAAGGCCTTATCCATTTCAAAGATACCTACGGTAATAAACGAACACAACGTGTTTCAGGAGGGGGATCCGGAAATTCTTGCCATCATTGACGAAATGGCGGAAAAACTTATCCTTCCGGGATCGGGGCTTGACGGGCTGGAGCATCTTGAAGAGCTCTTGGCTCTGGCCGAATCTGGAAAGTCCTGCCTGCTTTTGCCGGAGCACTACAGTAATCTTGATCTTTCGATTATTTCCCTTATGGTACGCAAAGCGGGGGGCCGCGGCAAAGACATCGGCAAGTCAATTATTGCCATCGCCGGAATGAAACTCAACGAAGACAATCCAGCTGTCGCCGCTTTTACAGGCGCTTACACCAAAATTGTAATTTATCCCAGCCGTTATTTGTCCGGCCTGGATGCCGAAGAAAAAAAGGCCGAATTCGTCCGCAGCAACATGATTAACCGCGCCGCCCTGAGGGTAGTAAACGAGCAAAAACTTAAAGGCAGAATAATACTGATTTTCCCTACCGGTACACGATACCGCCCCTGGGATCCTTCCAGCAAAAAAGGCGTCCGCGAAATTGATTCGTATATCCGTTCATTTGACTACATGTGCCTTGTCGCAATAAACGGCGAATGTCTTCATATTCAAAAAACCGATATGATAAACGATGAAGTGAGCGAGGACGTGGTCAGGGTTACGGCTAGCCCTGTTATTTCATGCGCCGAATTCAGGGAAAAAGTCAGGGCTTCACTGTCAGAAAGCGAGGATAAAAAACAGGCGGTTTGTGACGCCGTCATGGCAGAGCTGGAGAAGATGCATATCGCGGCTGAAGAGAAGAGGCAGTTGTTGCTTAAGGCTTAAGCATTTTTTAGCAATTATGGATAAACCGATTTCCGGTAACGACAAACGCATACTAAGAGATTTGGCCAAAAAACAAATTGAATACGCCAAATCTGAAGCTAACTTAAATACTATTCAACTTTGGTATCGCCATAATTCCTTTCAGGGAGAACGTCCGGTAATCCATTTGGAACTATGGACTTTTCAAAAGGAAGTGATACCCAAACGCTTGCGCTGCGAAGGCGGGAAAGCGAGAGAGATTGAATCGGCGATATACAACAACATTTTGAATTATGAGCTGTTTCATGACGATTATCCTGTCCCTGATTGCTTCCCCGTGATAAAGGATGTTTCAATGGTTCCTTTTGGGTTGCCGGTAAAAAGGCATCATGCCGCAAACAGCCTGGGTCACCAATTTGAACATCATATCCATGACCTTGCCGATGGTTATCATAAACTCGGCGAATCTGTATTCATCAATAACCTGGCCCAAACGGATGAATACAAATTGTTTTTGGAAGATATATTCGGCGATATTCTCCCAGTCAAAAAAGTAATGAATTGCCTGTATTGCGTTCCTACGCAGGATATTGTGCACATCATGAGCATGGAAACAATGTACATGGCAATGATGGATTATCCCGAACTGTTCCATGAAATGATGAAACGGTATACGGCAGACACCATACGTTATTATCGTTTTTTGGAATCTGAAAGTTTACTGGAATCGACTACGCATGGTGAGTCGTTAGGCCAGGGGAGCTGGTGTTTCAATAAGGAACTGCCTGAAAAAGAGCCTGTTGATTTAAGAACGACCGATTTATGGGGCTTTATGGATTCACAGGAAACTACCGCCATATCGCCTGGCATGTTTAAGGAGTTTATTTTCCCATATTACCATGAAATATCAAAAAATTACGGCCTGTTATCTTATGGTTGTTGCGAACCCGTTCACCCTATATGGGACGAATGTATCGGCAAGTTTGACAATTTAAGGAAGGTTTCAATTTCGCCCTGGTGCGATATAAATTACATGGCGGAAAAACTGCGCGGCAAAAAAATAATTTTTCATCGGAAGCCCAGCCCTAATTATCTCGGTGTCGATAAAAACCTGGATGAAGAAGCCTTTCGCGGCTATATCAGAGAAACGCTAAACGCGGCCAAGGGGTGCGCTTTGGAAATTACGCAAAGGGACGTATACACCATAAACCATGACGAAAACAAGGCGAAAAGATATGTTGAAATCATCCGTGAGGAAATCGAAAACTGCTGGCAACCTTAACACTAACGCTGTTTAGTCTGCATACAACGCCATTTGACATAGGCGGCCATGCCTCTAAATATACGCTTTCATTTATACGCAGTGGATTCAACTCAATTTCCATTTCTTGCGGGAAATTGTGACGGCGCAAATTTATTTGCCATTTTCCGTCTTTATAAAAATCGTCCATTATAAAGCGGCCGTTGACAAAAGCCTTTGCGCTTTCGGCTGTGTAGTTTATATGACATTCAAAATCATGTTCGCTGTTTGATACCCACATGAATTGCAAACGGTAACGGGCTTCGGACATCTGTGTTACATTGCATTTAACTTCGACAGGAGTAATATTCTTTTCATATACAGCAAATACGCCGTCCATACCTTTATATTCAAATTCGTCAGGCGTGTTTTTCAATGAGGGGAATACCCTCAAACGTACGTTCCTGGTTGCAAAAATATTAATTTCTTCGCCGTCCTGGACAATTGGATTATCAGAAACAATTAAATGATCCTGTTCGCCTGTTATTTTATAAGCGTGCAACGCTTCGTCTTTGGATATAAGCAGAACATTGCCAGAAGCGTCCATATCCGCGCCATATAAAACAGTTGTTTTGTTAATTACACATAAGGGCGTAGCCTGAGCGAATTTTATATGTCCGTTTTGTACAGGCATATTGAACGGATAAAAGCCAAACTGCCCCGGCAAAACATCGAATACAGGCAGTTCCAGGCCAAGCTTGGGAACGGTAGCAGCGACTTGCGAAAACGTGGGGCGAAGCATGTGCCTTACATGATTGCAAAAGAACACAAAACCCCACTCGCCGTTATGCCTGTAGCTGTAACGGAAACGCTCCTTATCGGCGGGATTCTGCGGATTATCGTCGGGTATATACGCCGGCATTTTGCATAGGGCTTCCCCGAAATCCGCCACGAACATTCCCAATAGCCGCAATTCGTGGTAAGTTTCGTTGTATTGTCCGTATGCGCCTAACGGCGCCTGGAAGTCATAGGAAAGAACCGGCAGGTCATTATAACCGCCTGTTTCTTTGGATTCCTGCAAAGTTGTCAGTTTTCCTTCCGGGTTTAAGCCGCCATGATACATATAATAGCCTAAGAGATTCACCCCGCTACCCATTTTTACAACGCTCATCGCCGCGATGTCCCGCGAAGAAGGAATAACCCGCCGATGCTTCGTAACTTGCAAACCGCCGCCCAATTCCGCCGTTATAAAAGGAAACTTTGCCATGTCAAATGACAAAGCGGAGCCCAATCTAAAATCTCTCCCGATGCTTAAATCGTTGCGTTCATAGGAAAATACATAATTGCCGGACGGTTCGATATCAACAATGCGCTGATCCCACGGAGCGTCGCAATACCCGCCCATGACCGGCAACAGGCCGCCTGTAACAGCGCCGTTCCAGCCGGTAGCGGTATACAGCGGGACATCAAAACCGATTTCTTTTGCCATCCGCGTCAGCGTCCGCATATGTTCTTCGCCCGCTTCTCCGGTTAGTCCGCCGCAATGCCCGTATTCATTTTCAATTTGCACGCCAATTATGGGACCGCCGTCTTTGAACAACAGCCCCCGCACCTGTTCATAGAGCTTCGTATAATATATCTCCACATATTTAAAGTATTGGGCATTATTGGCGCGTAACTCACAACCGGCATTAAGCAGCCAATCCGGAAACCCGCCGTTTCTCGCTTCTCCATGCGACCAGGGGCCAATTCTTAAAAACATATACAGGCCGCAGTCTTTGACCGTTTCCGTAAATAGCCTTAAATTACGGCACCCGGAAAAATCCCATTCGCCTTTAATTTCCTCATGATGAATCCAAAACGAATAAGAGGCCGCTATGCTAATGCCGCCGATTTTCATTTTTAACAACGCATCGCGCCATTCATCGGCGGGCAATCGTGAATAATGGATTTCGCCCATTAACGGAAACCACGGCTGATTGTCCTTGTATAAGCAGCAAGAGTCGTAATGAAACATAAGAATGTAAACAATAGCATTAAGCAATGTGTGTTTCAAGCAGGATATTTTTACCAGTCACCATGTACGCTAACTTAATTTGAAATTTCCCTTGGCAAATTTTTCTTAAGATAGTATAATACTCCTAATTACAAGTCCAATTTCGGCAAACAGGCGGGATTGTACGCCTTCAATTTATTTCAGGAGGAACATTATGTTTTGTAAAAATTGTGGAGAACAAATTAGTGAGGGGGGAAAATTTTGTACCAAATGCGGTACGCCGGTGGCGGCTCAGCAGCAACCTGCTATGCCATCGCAGACCCCGCAATACACACCGGGACAGCCTCAGCAGTACCAGCAAACAGCGCAAACGAATATGAACGCCTGGGAGTATTTTGTCTCGGCAATAAAAAAATACGCGGTTTTTAACGGCAGAGCCCGCCGCGCCGAGTATTGGTGGTTTGTCCTGTTTAATGCGCTTATTACATGGGGTGCATTACTTGTAGGTGGTGTTTTAGGTCTTGATAATGTTTTATATATTCTTGCCATCCTGGCCTTATTCCTGCCGGGGCTTGCGGCTGCGGTACGCCGTATGCACGATGTGGGCAAAAGCGGCTGGTATTGTCTTATCCCGATTTACAATATTGTCCTCCTGGCTACCGCCGGAAACACGGGTCCCAATCAATACGGGCCTGATCCAAAAGGCGAGTAGGAAACAAGAGAAAGAAAATGGCTTTCTGTCCGAAGTGCGGTACAAAAATAGAAGAAGGGACAAGATTTTGTACCGGATGCGGTACGCCGGTAACGGCTCAGCAACAAGCGGCCATGCCATCGCAAGCCCCTCAATATACACAACCGACGCCAGGGGTTTCTGGCGGAGCAACGCCTGTAAAGAAAAAAAACATACCTTTGTTAATTGTGGCTGGGGTTGTTGTTTTAGTTATACTGATTATTATTGCAAGCGTATTTTCAAATTCCCCTGAACAGCCACAACAACAAAACACCAGTATTGAAGCTTTCATAGCAAGCGGTGGAGACGCTTTGAGCAGGGGAGACTATGACCGCGCAATCGCCGTTTATACTCAGGCGATACGGCTTTATCCAAACTTTTCCGGCTTATACGGCTTACGCGGCATGGCATACTACTACAAAGGCGATTTCGACAGCGTAATTGCCGATTGTACTGAAGCGATACGGCTTAATTGGGACAGTATAGAGTATAATGCATTACGTGCTCATGCATACTTTAGCAAAGGCGATTTTCTTCATGCCCGCTTTGATGTTAATTGGGTCTTACAGTTTAGTCCGTATGATGAAGAGATGAGGAGGTATGATGCTCAACTTCGACAGATGGGGTATTAACAGCGGCAGGAATAGTTTACGCTATATTTCGTTTGCTTTCTGTGACAGGTTCCGGTTCCGGCGAGACAAAAGCCTACATAACGGCGACTCTGTCGCAGAGGTAATGCACCATTTCCAGGTTGTGGGAGATAAAAAGCAACGCCAGGCCGAGCCTTTTATTCAAGTCGCGGAAAAGGTTCAGTACTTGCGCCGCCACCGAAACATCCAGAGCGCTGACCGGTTCGTCAGCCACGATTAAGCCTGGTTTCAGCATCAAAGCGAAGCCTATAGCGACCCGCTGTTTTTGCCCCGACGAAAGCTCAGCTGGTCTTCGCTTTTTGTAGGAAGAATCCAGCCCCACAAGGTCGAGTATTTCGTCCACGCGCTTCTGCCTTTCTATCGCGCTACCCAGGCGGTGCGCCTTTAATGGCTCTTCCAGAATCCAGCCGATTGTTTTTACCGGGTTAAGCGAAGAAGACGAATTCTGGAAAACCGCCTGAACGTCAAAAGCGCTGCTGCGCCTTTCGGCAAAAGAAGGCCTTGCTTCCCGCTTGCGGCCGTTAATTATTATTTCCCCCTCGTAATCGATAAGCCCCAGTATGCATTTAGCGAGGGTGGTTTTGCCGCAGCCAGATTCGCCTACCAGGCCAAAAATTTCCCCCCGCTCTATTTCAAAGCCTATGTTTTTTAGTACAGGTTTTTTTTCTTTTTTACCGATGATGCCCAAGGGCCTTGAGATATACGCGTTTGAAACAGAACGGACGCTGAGAAAAGGATCTTTAGTGCTTTGTAATATCAAATTCTTTACATTCCTCCAAATGGTAATTCTTAATAATTTTTACCACGAACAAAATAGGGACTGGGGATCGGGGACTTGGGACTGGGGTTTTTGTTCGGAAGCGTTGTGTAAAACCATCAAGCATTCTCATCTTAGATAATCTCCATTCCCTGTTCCTCATTCCCTGTTCCCCAATAGACAGCGGGTTGTACGGTTCGCGCCGATCTTCCTTATCGGCGGGAAATCTTTTTTACATTCCGGCAATGCTTTCGCGCAGCGGGGATAGAAGGGGCAGCCTGAGGGTCGGCCTTCTTCCAGAGAAGGGATTTTCCCGGGGATGGCAACAAGCGCCTTTCCGCGCATGGCGGCGGAGGGGACGGAGTTTAAAAGGCCGCGGGTGTATTCATGGGCGGGATTGGAAAAAACTTCGCACGTGTTTCCCTCTTCAAGGATACGTCCCGAATACATAACAAGAACCCTTCCGCACAGTTCTTCTATCACTTCGATATCGTGGGAGATAAATAAAATGGAAGTTCCCATCTCGCGGTTTATTTCTTTTAGCAAAGCGAGAATTTTGCTTTGAGTGTCATGGTCAAGGGCGGTTGTTGGTTCGTCCGCTAATAAAAGCCGCGGGCTGCAAATTATCGCCATCGCAATCATCGCACGCTGGCACATCCCGCCTGAAAGCCGATGCGGGTAAGTGTCAGGGAGGCCCAGCTTTTCCATAAGCCCTTTTGCGCGGCTTTCAACCAGGGCCTTGTCTTTTTCCCCGTGTAGCAAAAGGCTTTCGCCTATTTGAAGGCCGATTTTTAAAAGCGGGTTTAGCGAGGAAAACGGTTCCTGAAAGACCATCGAGATTTCTTTTCCGCGGATTGCTTCCATTTTTTTTTCGGGAAGGGTGAGTAAATCCATATCGTTGTAAAGTATTGAACCGCTTGTGATTTTTTTATTTTCACTGAGCAGTGATAGAATGGAAAGGGCGGTGAGGGTCTTGCCCGATCCTGACTCTCCTACTATTCCTAAAATTTCTCCGGGATAAATATCGAAGGATACGTCTTCCACTGAGCTTAACAAATCCCCACCCCGTTTAATGCCTATTGAGAGGTTTCTTACCTCAAGCAGCGCTTCCATTCCGCCTCCTACAATGCCTGTTCTTTTAGCCCTTCTCCCAGGTAGTGAAAGGCAAGGACAGTGAGCATGATCATGAGGCCGGGAACAAGGGCGCACCACGGCGCGTTAAAAAGGAAGGTCTGCGATTCGGCGAGCATACGCCCCCAGCTTGGTATCGGCGGCTGAATACCAAGGCCAAGGTAACTCATCGTGGATTCGGCGAGAATCGCGTTTGAAAGCCCAAGCACGGACGTTGAAAGAAGGGAAGGCAGAAGGTTGGGAAAAATGTGGGCAAAGACGATCCGGGGGTAAGAGATTCCGGCAACGCGGGCGGAAAGAACAAAGTCGCGATCCTTGTAACGAAGCATACCGTTCCGCATGATACGGGTAAAGCTTGGGATAAAGAGTATGAGCAGGGCCGCGATAAGGGTTTGGGGGCTGTTGCCCGAAAGCGAGACCATTAAAAGAGCGAGGAGTATCCCCGGAAAAGAAGTAAGGACATCCAAAAGCCGGATGATAACTTCATCCAAAAGCCCGCCCGCGAAACCGGAAAACATCCCAAGGGCAGAACCGATTAGCGCGCTTCCGGCTACGGTAACAAGGGCCGTTAGCAGGGTGTATTTCGCTCCCGCCATTATACGGTAGAAAACATTTCTTCCGAAGTTGTCCGTGCCCATAAGGTAGTGTGTTCCCGGCGGAAGAAACCTTGAATCGGAGTTCATGGCGTTGTAGTCGCCGGGAAGAATGAAAATCCCCGCCAGGGTGATTCCGAGAATGAGCAGGATCAGCATAGCGCCGACTTTAATATAATTGTTTGCCCTTATTTCGCTCATGTAAATAGAACGCCTTTTCAAACCTTTTGCGTAAGGCGAATTCTTGGATCGATTATCTGCAAAATGATATCCGAGAGGGTATTTGCCAGGACAACAACAAAGGCAATGTAAATCACTATTGTTTCGATCAATAAATAATCCCTTGCCGTTATCGAGGCAATCAGAAGCTTCCCGATACCGGGGATGCCGAACACCTGTTCAATTACAACGCTGCCGGAAAGTATTTCTCCCGTGATCATGCCTAGCAGCGTTATTGCCGGAAGGGAAGCGTTCTTTAGCGCGTGGCGGCGAAGTATGTGCGCCCTGCCCGCGCCCTTGCTTTTTGCCGTGCGGACGTAGTCGCTGCGCAGCTCGCTGTAAATGGAAGGGCGCAGAAACTTGACAAGCAGGGCCGCATTGGGTAGGGCAATGGCAAGGCCGGGGAAAACAAGGCAGCCAACAAAAGCGGCAGGACTTTGGCGGTAACTGATAAACTCACCTGGGACAAAGAGCTTAAACAGGATGCCGAATATCCAGATAAAAAGCACGCCCAGGAAAAATCCCGGCAAGGAAATGTTCAGCGCCGTCAAACTGGTGATTATGTGGTTTACAAGCGAATTTTCTTTTTTAACGCCAATAAGGGACGCGGGTATGGCGATTAAAATAATGAACAAAAAAGAAAGCCCCGACAAAGCAAAGGTTACAGGGAGCCTCTCTTTCAGCATCTGGGAAATGGAAACGCCGCGAAAGCGCGAAGAGTTTCCAAGGTTTCCCGAAAGGAATTTTCCCAGCCATGAAAAGTACTGTTCTGCAAAGCTTTTATCAAGCCCCATTTCGGCGCGTAGCGCTTCTATTTGTCCTTCCACCGCTTCAATTCCAAGCGAGACAAGGGCTGCGTCCCCCGGTATAAAACGGAAAGCGGCGAAGGTAAGAACCGAAACCAGAAACAGCGTGAGAAGGGTTATGACAAGCCGCTTCGCGATAAAAGCCATTCTTAATTATTTGCGATACAACGAGGCGAAATCAATTACATAAATAGGATAATTTACCACGCCTCCGAAGCGGTCAGCCGCTAAGGCCCTAAATCCCAGGATGTCCTGTATAAAGACACTGGCGGCGCTTTCCGAGATAATTCGCTGACATTCCTTGTAGAGCGTTATGCGCTTTTTCTCGTCCGGCTCCAAAAGGGCGGCTTTATAAACGCGGTCATATTCAGGATTTTTAAAGTTGATGAAATTGCCGTTATCCCCTGAAACATAACGGAAAAGAAAACTCCTGGGCGAAACGGTATTTGCGTCCAGCGAAATTATCGTTGCCTGGTAGTTACGCCCAAAGTAAACTTCCGAAAGCCAGGTTCCCCAGTCAACCAGACGTATTGTAGCGTTGATCCCCGCTTCGGAGAGCTGGCTGACAATTACCTGCGCTGTATCAACGTGCATGATATAGACGGAGGGAACCGTTATCTCCAGGGAAAAGCCGTTGGGAAAGCCTGCTTCCCTCATCAGCGCTTTCGCTTTTTCTATGTCCCTGGGGTATGGGTCGCGCAGGGATTCATCGTAAACGTTTTTCAATCCCGGAATGAGGGGACTGCCGGACGGCTCCCCATGACCGAAAAACGCCGCTTCAATAATCCCGTTTACATCCAGGGCGTAGTTGAGGGCTTTTCGCAGGCGCTCGTCGTCAAACGGCTTTTGGGCGTTGTTAAGGGCGAGGAGCTGAACCATGTTCGAGTAGCACGGTACGGTTTCAAATTGCTTTTGGTCCAGTTGAGGAAGAAACGCGCCCGTTATTTCGGCGGCCTCGATGTTGCCTCCCCTAAGCCCTAAAAGCAGGTTGTTTGTATCCGAGACAAAGACAATCGTTACCTTGTCGAGTTTTGGGAGGCCCTTTTGCCAGTAATCGGGATTTTTTATCAGGGTAAGGTTCTGCTGGGGCGCGTAGTTTTCGATAATGAAAGGCCCGGTGCCGACTGGATTTTTTTCCCTGTCAGTATTGCGTTGGGGCACAACTCCCACAGTTAGGTAAGGTAGGTACTCAGGGTCCGGCTCTTTTAAGCTTACCCGGATTTTTTGCTGGGCTGTGATCTCAACACCCGCGATCTTATCAAGGCCGGGAAAGCCCGCTTTTATTGCCTCGTTAAGGGAAAAAACCACGTCGCCGGCTTGTAAGGCTTCGCCGTTGTGGAACAGCACTCCCTGCCTCAAGGTAAAAACGTAAGCTGAGCTATCGTTTTCTATTTCGTAGCTCTCCGCAATCGCCGGGATAAGCGCGCCGGAGGAATCGGGCTTGACCAGCCCTTCAAACACATTAAAAAGGATGCTTCTTCCGTCGGCGGTATTGGCCGGGTTCAGGGGGTCAAAGGTGACAGGCTCGGTACTCAGGCCGTAGCGCAGTTCGGCGGCTTTGGGAGGTTCTTTTTTTGCCGCGATGCAGGAAGACAAAAAAAAGATTGTTACAATAATTGTTGCGGTTAAATAGGTTGTTTTCTTCATAATATTGTTGAGTAGAGTAAGGGAAATTAGTAAAAGTTACAACTGTACGATGTGAATATCGCGCTGGGGAAAGGGGATGTGCAGACCCGCTTCTTCGATTTTGGCCTTGACATTTTTAGTCAATTCCCAGTAAATGTTCCAGTAATCCTGGTTTGCGGCCCATGCCCGAACGGTGATTTTTACAGAGCTGTCCTCAAGGGATTGCAAGATAACCTGTGGGGCAGGGTCTTCTAAAAATCGGGTTTCCGCCTCGATAATGCCCTGCATTGCCTGAAAAGCGGCGTCAACAGAATCCGAGTAGGCGATGCCGACTGATAGTTCCATACGGCGTTTCCCGTTTCTGGAGTAATTTTTTAGAGGGCTGCCCCAGATGCTGGAATTGGGGGCGGATATGTAAATGCCGTCGGGGGTTTCCAGAATCGTGGTAAACATATTTATCTCTTTTACCGTGCCGCTAAAAGAGCCGAATTCAATGTACTCCCCAGTGCGGAAAGTTCCCAAAAGAAGAAGGACTATCCCCGACGCGATATTCCCCAGTGTGTCTTTCAACGCAAGCCCGACAGCCACACCTGCCGCTCCCAGTACGGCTATAAGGCTTGCGGTACTCACCCCGAAAATATTGAGGATCATAATAACGCAGATGATAATGATTCCGTAGCGGATAACTGCCTGAAGCAACGGAATTACAGTCCCATCGCTCTGCGGCCAATTTGAATTGGCCTTCTGTACCAGTTTCCGCGCCCCTTTTGAAAAGATCATGCCGAGTACGAGAACAGCCACCGACGCCACCAGATTTTTCGCGAGCGACAGTATAGTTACGGGATCAATATTCCAAAAGTCTGCGATAAGCTGTTTCATTTACTTTTGTGTGAATTTTCTTAAATATACGCTGAGGTGTGCAAAAAGAATTTTTTACCACGGAGTACTGCTGTCCGTTGGACAGCTTGGAGTTTCACGGCTAAGAACCGAAGGTAGGATAACAAATTTTTCGTACAAAAACTCCGTGTTCCTCCGTGTACTCTGCGGTTAATTCTTACTTATTGAACATCTCCAGACTAATTTAGCGCTTGGCAGCAGGCGCAGCCGGTAAATTCATCTGCTCTGCAATATCGTCCGATGTGGTTTGAGGGGCAAGATCTTCCCAACTGGTTCTATTATTAACCGCATCCTGATAGGTGGTGAAACTCTTGATATTGTTCCCGTCAATGCGCCGCCATAAACCGCCAATAAATCTGATTGCCATAATAAACTCCTTAATAAAAATATAGTTTACCGAAGCTCCATAAATATTGGATTTTGGAGCCTACAGCCTAAATAATACAGGATAAACCAAAAAAAAACCAGTGCGCGTTGCCTCATGAAAAATGTTACCGAAAAGAGTTCATGCCTCAAATAGAAAATGTTACCCAAATTAAACTAAGGATGCCTGAAGGAGGGCGTCCTAATGGGGCTAAGCATGAAAGAAAAAAAGG